>ERZ1027232.28-NODE-28-length-77346-cov-13.508727_pt1 | contig 77346 bp, 69 predicted proteins | sample MGYA00519478_ERZ1027232 | MGnify/ENA primary metagenome ERZ1027232 (study PRJEB26926, sample SAMN06164468) | human gut metagenome | biome: ENVO:00009003; feature: ENVO:2100002; material: ENVO:00002003 | host: Homo sapiens | place: USA | collected 2012 ...
CAGTGCAGCGTTGAAACCCCTTACATTTTTTCTTTACATTTGTACTATATCACATATGCACGGCCTCGGTAAAGACACTGGACATTAATTAAAAATTTAACGAATCCACATATTCAAAATAGTCATCCTCGCTGGCAAATAAGATATATTCATTCTCCACATATCCCATATATCCGCAGGCAGTCACATATCCTTTCATAAAAAATACCTCCTTATCAGAATCCTTTCGTTCCCTGTTCTGATAAAAAGGTATCATTTTTAAAGTCCCATAAAACTCTCTTAATCATTCTGAACCGGCTCTGTTTCCAACACCAATTCTTTCATTTCTTCCAATAATTCCTCGGTTCTGCCCATCAAAAGCTCCGCATCGGTCTCCACCAGTCCCGTCTTTTTATACTTATAGGTAAAAAACGGATTGCCGTAAGCGGTAAAGCTCAATTCATCCTTATGCTTTTTCAGGAAATCCGGAATCTTGCGGGGATCGATCTTCGCATCCGGCCGGAAGTTGAAGGTAATGCGTTCGTTCTTGCCCTTGATCTCCGTCATGTCCAGACCGTGGGCCGCCATACGGATGAGGGCGATCCGCAGCAGATTGTCCACTGCCTTGGGGATGTTGCCGAAGCGGTCTAACAGTTCATCCTTCATTTCATCCCGCTCTTTTATCGTCTCGATGCCGGCGATCCGTTTGTAAATATCCAGCTTCTGTGTCTCGTTGACAATGTATTCCGCCGGAATGTAAGCATCCACATCCAGATCGATCACCGTAGCGAAATCCACTGCCGTATGAATGCCCTTCAGGTTCTGCACCGCTTCGTTCAGCATCTTGCAGTACAGGTCATATCCCACGGCCTCCATATGTCCGTGCTGACTTAATCCCAGCAGATTACCGGCGCCACGGATCTCCAGATCATGCATGGCGATCTTGAAGCCGCTGCCCAGATCCGTAAATTCCTTGATGGCCGCCAGCCGCTTTTCCGCCACTTCTTTTAACATCTTATCCCGCTTGTACATCAGAAAAGCATAGGCATTCCGGTTGGAGCGGCCCACACGGCCTCTGAGCTGATACAGCTGGGACAATCCCAGATTGTCCGAGTCATGAATGATCATGGTGTTTACATTGGAGATATCCAGCCCGGTTTCTATAATAGTGGTGGACACCAGCACATCGATCTCTCCGTTAATGAAATCAAACATGATCCGCTCCAGTTCATGTTCCTTCATCTGTCCATGGGCGTATGCCACGTTGGCTTCCGGCACAAGCTTTGCGATCTGTGCTGCGATATCCGCAATATTGTTCACCCGATTGTAGACATAGTAGACCTGTCCGCCCCGGGCCATTTCCCGGACAATGGCCTCTCTCACCAGTTCGTCATTGTATTCGCAGACAAAAGTCTGGATCGGCAGTCGGTCATTGGGGGCCTCCTCCAGCACGCTCATATCCCGGATACCGATCAGGCTCATATGCAGTGTCCGGGGAATGGGGGTTGCCGTCAGGGTCAGCACGTCCACGTTTTCTTTTAATTTCTTGATCTTCTCCTTATGGGCCACACCGAAACGCTGTTCCTCGTCAATGATCAGCAGACCCAGATCCTTGAACTTCACATCCGCAGATAATACTCTGTGGGTACCGATCACGATATCCACCATGCCCTTTTCCAGATCCTTCACCGTCTTTTTGATCTCCGATGGCGTACGGAAACGGCTCATCAATGCGATGTTGATGGGAAAATCCTTCATTCTCTGCACAAAGGTGTTGTAATGCTGCTGTGCCAGAATGGTGGTGGGCACCAGATAGACCACCTGTTTTCCCTCCTGCACAGCCTTGAAAGCGGCCCGGATGGCGATCTCGGTCTTGCCGTAGCCCACATCTCCGCAGATCAGGCGGTCCATGATCCGATGGCTTTCCATATCCGCCTTGGTGTCAGCGATGGCATTCAGCTGATCCTCTGTCTCTTCAAAGGGGAACATTTCCTCGAACTCCCGCTGCCACACCGTATCTTTTCCAAAAGCATAGCCCTCGCTCTGCTGTCGGACAGCGTATAATTCCACCAGATCCTTCGCCACGGCGCTGACGGCACTGCGTACCTTCGTCTTGGTGTGTTCCCATTCCTTGCCGCCCAGTTTGTTCAGCTTCGGCTTCTTCGCTGCATCGGCGGAGGCGTACTTCTGAATCACATCCAGCCCGGTGGCCAGAATGTACAGGTTGCCGCCGTCCCGGTATTCGATCTTGAGGTAATCCTTGACAACCTTGTCTACCTCTACCTTCTCGATGCCCTTATAGATGCCCAGTCCGTGGGTCTCATGTACCACATAATCCCCGATCTTCAGGTCGTTGAAATCATTGATCTTCTGCCCCTGATAGAGCTTTTTCTTCTTTTTCTTACGCTTCTCCGCTCCGAAAATATCACTCTCGGACAGCACCACGAATTTCAGCCAGGGATACTCAAAGCCCTTGTTCACATGCCCGTAATAGGTCAGGATCTCTCCAGGCTGTACTTCCCTCATGGGGTCTTCTGTGTATACTGCTGTCAGTCCGGCATCCTCGGTGTTCCGCAGATCCTCCGCCAGACGTCTGGCTCTGGTACGGGAACCGGACAACAGCAGCACCCGGTAGCCGTTCTTTTTATATTTTTTCAGATCCTTGACCAGTGCTTCAAAGCTGTTGTTATAAGGGGCGATGTTGCGGGCAGCAATATCCACATGCATTTCCGTCCTAAAATATCCGTACTTGGTCTCCATGGTAGCCAGGGTCACCACGGCATTTTTCTCTAAAGTAGCCGCTACCTGTTCCCCACTGTAGAGAATGTTCATCTGTCCCGGCAGCACATAACCTTTTCTGGCACGTTGTTCCATGCTCTCCCGAAATTCCAGTTCGATGGCATCCGCCTGTTCCTTCACTCTCGCCGGTTCATCGATGTAGAAGACAAGAGAACGCCCCGCCATATCTGACAGCAGTTCCGGCATGGTTACCGTATTTTCATAAAAATAGCGGATGTACCCTTCCAGATTGATCTTACTTTGGAATTCCAGCAGCTGCTCTTTTAATTCGCTGACCTGTGTGGCGATCCTGTGGGCTTCCTCCGGCTGGTGGGCATCCCGGAAGATTTTTTCCTGTTTGTCTGCTTCTTTTTCAAGCTTACTGATGCCCTTGCGGATCTGCTCTTCCGACAGTACAAACTCTGTGGCCGGGTAGACAGTGATACTTTCCAGCTTCTCAATGGAACGCTGGCTCAGGATGTCGAAGCTGCGGATGGACTCCACCTCATCTCCCCACAGTTCGATACGATAGGGGTTTTCCTCCGTCAGATCAAAGATATCCACAATGCCGCCACGGATGGAGAACTGCCCCGGGCTTTCCACCTGATAGGCTTTCTCATATCCCATAGCCACCAGTCTGGATGCCAGTCTGCTCTCGTCCAGACTGCCGCCCCGCTCGGTGCGGATGATGTCTTTCTCCTCCCACAATACCTGCGGTGTCATCAGTGCCGCATAGGTGGTAACAATGGTGACCGGCTTACCCTCCACGACTCTGCGTAGGGTCTTAATCCGCTCCTGCACCAGCTGATTGCCGTGGATATCCGCCTGGAAAAAGATCAGGTCCTTCGCCGGATACAGCATGACATTTCTGTCATAAAAGCGGTATTCCTCGTAGATCTCTTTGGCCTTTAAGTCACTATAAGTAACGATGACCTTGTATTTCAGGCCATCGCTGAGTCCGTAGATCATATGAAGTTTCTGGGAGTCCACACAGCCGGACAGAGCTACGGTTCCTTTTCCCTGTCTGGTCACTTTCCGGATCTCATCATATTCCGCCAGTTCTTTCAGTGGCGCAATCAGTGCCTGCATTTTCGTTTCCTCTTACTATACAACCGTTACGCTTTCTTACTGTTAAAATGGTTCATGGCTGCGTCCGCATTCTCGGTGATGATCATACGGATAGCTTCTGCTGCGGTCTTCGCCGCTTCGTCCATGGTGTTTCGTTCCTCCGCTGGAAAATGTCCCAGCACGTAGTCTGCCAGATCGAAGTTCTTCGGCTTCTCTCCCACGCCCATACGCACGCGGATAAAAGTATCATGCCCTAACATTTTGATGATATTCTTGAGGCCGTTATGGCCACCAGCGCTGCCTTTTTTGCGGATACGGATCTGTCCCACATCCAGACTGATATCGTCGGAGATCACGATCAGTTCCGCGGTGTCATCCACCTTGTAATAATCCACGATCTCCCGGATGCTCTCACCGCTTAGATTCATGAAAGTCTGGGGCTTCGCCAGGATCACCTTCTGTCCGGCCACATAGCCCTTGCCGATCAGCGCCTTATGCTTACTCTCCATGACGGCGATATTTTCTTCCTCTGCTAATCTGTCTATGACATCAAACCCGATATTATGTCTGGTATTTTCATATTCTTTGCCTGGATTTCCCAGCCCTGCGATAATATACATAGCTTTCTCCTTACTTTCTTGCAATCAATGCGTTAACTTATATTTTCGCATTTTTACGCAGAAAATGCAACTATTGGTTATTTTGCACAAATTTTATTTTCGGGAAAACAGCCAATTTCCGCATGGCATATTTCGTTACTTATTTTCCGAATCTAAAGTATCTATTCCCGGCATTGTATTTTATAATAATAGTGGAGTGTTACCAAAACGGTAAGCGGTTCACCTTTCGCCAAAATGATGACATTTTGAGAGCTTCCAGTATTATTGGAGGTGATACAGATGGGAAATCTATTGAAAGGTACATAAGATGCTGGAAACAGTGGTAGGCATTGTCGGTATTGTTGTTACGATCATCAGTATCATCGTAACGCTTATCAGTATCGTACAGACTGCACGGAAACATAAACATCAAAAAAGCAACCGCCCTCGCCAGGATTGAGTTGCTTTTTTGATAAGTAACTATTAACTTAGGTGAACCGTTGCTGTACGGTAGCACTCTTTTCTTTTATTATCCTAACACTCTCTTTTGATTTCGTCAATAAAATTCACCATTTACAAAAATCCTTGTACCCGGGCTTGACTTTTTCCGGAATACTGGTATACTGGTAAGGCTGAAATGCCCTGAAATCAAGGCTTTTCGGAAATCCATTCGTGTGTTCGGGACCTTCCACACGTAAATAAAAACTAAAGGAGAAAACAAATGAACAAGAAAGTACTGTACCTCGTACACGGAGCGGTGATTGCTGCTCTCTATGTTGTGCTGACCATGTTAGCCAACGCTCTGGGACTGGCAAATTATGCCATTCAGGTCCGCTTCTCGGAAGCCCTGACGATTCTTCCCGTATTTACCCCTGCTGCCATACCGGGACTTTTCCTGGGATGTATCATCAGCAATACCATGACCGGCTGCATGCTGCTTGACATTATCTTCGGCAGCCTGGCAACACTGATCGGTGCCTTCGGCACTTATCTGCTGCGTGATAAGAACAAATGGCTGGCTCCTCTGCCTCCCATCATCGCCAACATTATCATCGTTCCTTTTGTGCTGGCTTATGTCTACCACTTAGAGGGCGGCATTCCTTACTTCATGCTGACTGTGGGTATCGGTGAGATCATTTCCTGCGGAGTGCTCGGCATGCTGTTACGCACCGTGTTACAGAAATACCGCAAATACATTTTTGACGTACAGAAATAAGCGGTCATCCCGCCAAAAAGGCGTCCGGATCCTTTCACAGGTTCCGGACGCCTTTTGCTGTCCACTTGTATTTAATTTTCTATTTTCATATAGGAAATAAAATGATTGCCGTTCTCCGCGAACCATGTTGTAGCATCGTTCATTCCCTTTTTGTACAACTTTCCGGTGGACGGCTCCATGATGACAACGTTGAATTCATTAAATCCGGTCACCAGCACCGCCTCGCCATCCTCCAGGATCGCCAGTACCGGAATATCCTGATTCACATAATACAGTACCGCATCCAGACTACAGCCGCTCAGATCCAGTACCTGTACGCCTGTCATATTTTCTTCCAGAATCTGTATGGCCGTCTTACCCTGCGCCAGGTCATATTCGGTGTTGCGGGTGATTCCGGCATGCCGCAGGATATTGTCCAGACATACCGTCAGGCTGTTCTTCTGGTCCGTGACACTTTCTTCCTTGATCGCCATGATCTGGTTCCTGCTGACACGATTGCCCTTCAGCCATACCGTAATGCCTCGGTCGTTCGTAACAACCCCGGAGGAATCGTAGGCTTCCTTCACCGCCTTGCCCGGGGCACTGTAAATGCCCTGTACTCCATAAGCATTGTATACATAATATCTGGAAACTTCGCTGACCGCATCCAGTGTCAGTTCTCTTCCGCCCTCAAATACGACCTCCTTCGGATTCAGCACCTTGATAGTCTTGGTATCAATGGTTGTCTTGGTCTGTATCTGCACATATCTCTCATAAATATCAATGTCCGCCGTAACTACTTTATTCTGTCCCGGCTCTTCTTCCACATTGTTCATGATCTGGTCATTCAGGATCTCCTGATAGCTGCCGTTCTCAGAACGCTGTATTCTCGACAGGGTGATCTGATTGCCCTCGATGGCGCAATCCACGATATAGATGCCATCCTGTCCGTATTCCTTCAGATTATTTCCGGAAGAATTGCTGATGCAGACCTTATACATGGGGTAAAAGATCTGTCCGGAATTCTCTGTCCGGATGTCGCTCTCCCTGGCCACGCCGTAGATAATATCTTCTCCCATGAAGCCAAGCGGCCGGATAGCCTCACCGTCCTCCGCCCGGATCACTGTCTGTTCTCCGGTATTCAGATTCCGGACATTCAGCTGGTTGCTGTGGTTGATGTCATCCCCTTCCTGCCATACGATGATCTCATGGTTCTCCGATACCTGAAGGCTGTCATCCTGTCTTATACTTACCAGCTGTTCAGCGCTGCGATTCTCCAGATCCACATCATAGACACCGTTTTCCAGGAAAAAATATACATGTTGCTGTCTGTTCCGGTACAGCAGCTGTTCCATCTCATCCTTCAGCACCGCATAGCTCTTGGAATATGGGATATAGACTTCTTCCTCGATCGTATTCAGCGAATTGTCATAGCTGATGATCTGAATGCCGGTCTCTCCCTCATGTCTTCCGCGATTCATGTAACCATACACGGCAAATTTCACATTACCGCCCTCGTCTACATCCAGAATCTTGATGCCATGATTGTCATACAGAGTCCGCCGGTCGGCATTATCTTTATCATAGAAGGAGAAGATCACTGTCAGTCCGTTGGTAGCCGCATTATAGCTGAGTAACTGCCCCATATCGGAGAACACCACGGTATTGCCATCCGCGCTCTCCATCATATCCACATTTTCATCCGTGATTCCCAGAAGGATCTTGTCATTGGCATACATCCGGGTAGTATCCGGGATCTGTGTCATGGTACGCTCATAATCCAGCAGATACATTCTCTCCGAAGTATATCTGACTCTGTAATACTCTTCGACATTGTAGTAGATCTTATTTTTGCCCTCTCCGGTGGATACCACAAAATCCATCAGCAGAGAGGCCACATTCCCACTGACCTGTGTCAGCCGGATGGAAGCCGCGTCCTCCTGGACCGGTTCCAGACTGCCCCAGGTGATCTGCTGAAAGCTGCTGTGAATATTCACTTTATGAAAAGTGCCGTTATCTGTCAGCTTGGAATTCGGTTCCAGATATTTCGTCAGTTCCTTGGCCACTTCCTTGTCGTATAATTTTCCGTGGAAATCTGTCGCAAATTCCAGGATTTCCGAAATATGCACATCATCATTCCATAAAATAGTCGTATAATAATATACCTTCTGTTCCCCTTCCAGTTCCAGGATCAGGGTCAGACTGTATTGTGTATTCGTGTCAATCAGGTCTTTTAACGTAAGGGAAACGGAAAAGCTTTTCCCATTTGCCTTCCATCCGGTGACTTCACTGTTCTCGATCAGCCGGCTGCCGTCGATGCTGCGAACCTCTGTCGAGATCCCCGTAATTTCTCTTCCGAACGTATCCACGGTGAAATTCGCCTGTCTGCCCTCCCCCAGCAGAGTAATGCAGTCCTTCTGGTAAGCCACATCCATCTCCACGGTATTTCCGTGCAGTTCATTGCATGCCACACCGCCGCTTTCCATGGTGATCATAGGCAGAGTGGCCGGAGCCATCTCCATGGTCATATTGTTATGTCCCTGATTCATAATGCTGCCGATGATCAGTGCTGATGCCAGAAATACTACAACACACACGGCAATTCTAATGATCGTTTTCTTCATTCTTGATTCTTCACTCATTCATTATTCAGCAATTTTTCCAGTGTCGGTGCCACATGGAGCAGTTCCTCCACAGTACCGATATCTGCGCTTTTCTTCGGGCGCATACCGTTCTTTTTCACTGCCCGGATCAACAGATTCTTCGGGGTATGTTCCATATCGATGAATTCCAGGATCTGGGTCTCATAGCCCTGTTGTTCCAGCAGATTTGCTCTCAGAGCATCGGTGAGCAGTGCTGCCACGCGCTCCTTGATGATGCCGTATTTTAACACTGGTTTTAAAGGATCACATTTTATCTGCCGGTTCAGTTCATGCTGACAACAGGGAACCGCCAGAATGACTCTGGCCCCCCATTTTACCGCCTTGTCTAACGCATAATCTGTGGCAAGGTCACAGGCATGCAGGGTCACCACCATGTCCGCCACATCTGTGCCCTCGTAGGTACTGATGTCTCCCCTCTCGAACTTTAATCTGTCATACCCCAGCTTTTCCGCCAGTTCATTGCAGTGCCGGATCACATCGGTCTTCAGATCCAGTCCGGTCACCTGGATATCTCTATGCTGTAATTCATGCAGATAATAGTACATTGCAAAGGTAAGATAGGATTTGCCGCAGCCAAAATCAATAATGCGGATGGTACGGTCTTTCGGCAGTTCATCGATCACATCCTCGATAAATTCCAGATACCGGTTGATCTGACGGAATTTATCAAATCTTGCCCTGGTCACCCGGCCGTCCGGGGTCTGCACGCCCAGTCCTACCAGGAAATCCACCGGTTTTCCTTCCTCTAAAATATAATGCTTGGTACGGTTGTGAGCCAGTGCCTGCAGTTCCTCCTCTTCAGAAGCAGCCGTCCGCGGTGCCTTGCCACTGTTTTTCACCTTCAGTGTCAGCTTGCCCTTTTTGCTGACCAGAGCGGTGGCCTGCAGGGTCTTCGCTGAGAATTCTCCCTGCCGGAACTGCTCCTGTAAGGCGGTGCAGATCCGGTCCGTCAGCTGTTCTGCTGTAAAATTCTCGTGAAACGCCTGAGTTCCTCTGTAAGCAGTCTCCTGGAACAACAGTTCCTCCCGGATCAGCACCGGGCGGATCTTTACCTTCTGGGTCTGTTCCGGATGACGGCTGTTGCTCAGGATGATCTGCTGCAGATCTTTATTCAAAATTTTCTGTAAAAGTATTTTCAGTTCTTCCATGGTTTATCCTGTTTTTCAAATGTTTTGCGCATATTATAGCACGCTTTCCTATAAGAACGCAATCATTCCCCGTCGTCCACCGTGTCTCCTTTTGTAGATCTCATTGCACACCAACACATGGATCAGATCCTTTGATACTTTTTCCGCTTCCTGTTCCAGGATCGTGCTGATCGTATCCGCTATCCGGAACAGACTCAGGCGGTCCGGATATTCATCATAGATCATGCTTCCTTCATAGTCGTATTTGTCCAATATTTCCGCAATTCTGCGCTGACAGCGTCTGACCTCTCCGGGATAGGTCTGCTGCAGATATTCCAGATCATTTAAGATCTCGTTTTCATCCATTCTCCCCGGATATCCGGGCAATGTCATAAAAAACGGTCTTGCTACCATTTTAAAATGCCTCATGCTTTTTTATAACATATGCATTTTCTCTCTATAAAGTGAAAAACAGGTGCTGCGAAGCTTATCGCAGCACCTGAATTCTCGCCATTGCTCTCTGCAATGCCGTCTCTGCCCTGGCAATATCCGTCTCCGGCGTCTTGCTGCGCAGTCTCTCTTCCGCACGGTGCAATGCTGCCTCCGCACGATTTTCATCGATCTCATTCGGCCATTCGATAATCTCTGCCAGAATGATAACTCCTTCGGGAAGGATCTCGGCGAATCCGGAATGCAATGCTGCTTCCTTCTCTCCGTCCTTCTCCGTAATATGCAGGATACCCGGCTTCACGATCACCGTCAGGGGAATGTGGCCCGGAAGGACACCAATCTGTCCTTCCGTGGTATTGAATTCTACCATATCCACAATTCCCTCATAGAATACTCTTTCCGGGGTTATGATACGAAGTGTGAATTCTTTATCTGCCATATCTGTACTCCCCTCTCATGCTATGCATGAACCTTTGCCAGTACATCATCAATGCTTCCGGCATTCAGGAAGTAGCTCTCCGGAATATCATCATGCTTACCGTCCAGGATCTCACGGAATCCACGGATGGTCTCGCTGATAGGTACATATTTTCCTTCCAGACCGGTGAACTGTCCTGCCACGAAGAAGGGCTGGGACAGGAATCTCTGGATCTTACGGGCACGGGATACGACCAGCTTGTCTTCCTCGGACAGCTCATCCATACCGAGGATAGCAATAATATCCTGTAATTCCTTATATCTCTGCAGGATCTCCTGTACACCGCGGGCGGTCTCATAATGCTCCTTACCTACGATTCTGGGATCCAGAATGCGGGATGTGGACTCCAGAGGATCCACTGCGGGATAAATTCCCAGTTCTACAATAGAACGGGACAGAACCGTGGTGGCATCCAGATGTGCAAATGTGGTCGCAGGTGCCGGGTCTGTCAGGTCATCCGCAGGCACATAAACTGCCTGTACGGAAGTAATGGAACCGTTCTTGGTGGATGTGATACGCTCCTGGAGCGCACCCATCTCTGTCTGTAATGTAGGCTGGTATCCTACTGCGGAAGGCATACGGCCTAACAGTGCGGATACCTCACTTCCGGCCTGGGTGAATCGGAAGATGTTGTCGATGAACAACAGCACATCTTTTCCGCCCTTGTCACGGAAGTACTCTGCCATGGTCAGTCCGGTCAGACCGACTCTCATTCTTGCTCCGGGGGGCTCGTTCATCTGTCCGAATACCATGGTGGTCTTGTCCAATACGCCGGACTCCTGCATCTCGTGGTACAGGTCGTTACCCTCACGGGTACGCTCACCTACACCGGTGAATACGGAATATCCGCCGTGCTCGGTTGCGATATTACGGATCAGCTCCTGGATCAGTACGGTCTTACCTACACCAGCACCACCGAACAGACCGATCTTACCACCCTTCTGATAAGGGCAGAGCAGGTCAACGACCTTAATACCGGTCTCTAGCAGTTCTGTGTCCGTAGACTGCTCTGCGAAGGTCGGTGCGGCACGGTGGATAGGCTCGTAAGACACTCCTGCCGGTACCGGCTTGTTATCAATCGGCTGACCCAGTACATTAAATATTCTGCCCAGGGTATTCTCTCCTACCGGTACGGAAATGGGAGATCCGGTGGCGATAGCCTCCATTCCTCTCACAAGTCCGTCGGTAGTACCCATGGCAATACATCTGACAGTGTCATCACCCAAATGCTGGGAGACTTCCACTACCAGTTCTCCTCCATCTCTGGTAGGGATGCGGATCGCGTCATTGATCTCGGGAAGTTTGCCCTCATCGAAGCGTACATCCAGTACGGCACCGATGACCTGGGTGATCCTTCCTTTATTCTCTCCTGCCATTTCTACCTCTTTCCTGCCCACTATGCGGGCATTTCATAATCAACTCACATTTTGCACTGTTTTTCTCTGGCAGTCTTTGTATCTTCCACGCAGACACGCTTGCGCTCGGATCGGAACGTAGCGGCACTAAATTCGCGCTGAATCGCTCATTAAGTGCCGACGTTCCTTTACGGTCTGCTTAGGAATGATACAAAACCTGCCAGAGACATAACTGCAAAATATAAATATTAAAGCGCCTCTGCGCCTGCAATGATCTCTGTAAGCTCCTGGGTAATGCTTCCCTGTCTTGCGCGGTTGTACTTCAGTGACAGATCACTGATCATATCCTCCGCATTGCTGGTGGCATTATCCATGGCCTGCATACGGGCACCGTTCTCACTGGCTGCCGCTTCCATCAGTGCACCATAGATCAGACTGGATATATATTTCGGTATGATCATATCCAGTGCTTCCACATCTTCCGGTTCGAAATTCATCAGCGCATCGGCACCCTCTGTGGATGCACCCGCCTCTGCATCATATTCCACGGGCAGAAGCTTCAACAGCTTCGGCTCGTGGCTCACCGTGTTCTTGAAGTGTGTGTATGCCAGATAAATCTCGCCGATCTCTCCGGCTGCAAATGATGTCAGCAGTTTGTCCGACAGAAGCATTGCTTCGGCATATGTGGGCTCTTCGATGACCTCCGGATAGGATTCCTTCACGGTATATCCTTTTCTCTCCAGGATCTCCCGGCCCTTATTACCGATGGCATAGACTACCACGTCTTCTGTCTTCCAGTCCTCCTGTCCGGTGATCAGTTTGGCTACGTTGGAATTGTAACCGCCTGCCAGACCTCGGTTGGAGGTAATGACAATGACCGCCTTTTTCGGACAAGCCCCCGGGACAAGATACTTGTGTTCCAGATGACCTACCCTGGACAGGATATTGTTTACGGTATCATACATACAGTCAAAATACGTCTGAGAACGTTCTGCACCTGCTCTGGCTCTCTGAAGCTTTACCGTAGATACCAGCTTCATGGCCTTGGTGATCTGCTGTGTGCCCTGAATGCTGGTCTTACGGCGCTTGATATCACGCATTGATGCCATAGTTACCTCTCATTCTGCCGTATATCACGGCTGACACACTTATTTCAGAAACTCTGCCTTGAAATCATTCAGTGCCTTCACAAGCTTTTCTTCCGTAGCATCGGAGATCACCTTTTCCTCAGCGATGGCTGCAGGAATCTCGGGATGCTTCGTATCCAGATAATCGAAGAACTCCTTCTCAAATCTGGTGATGTCCTCTACAGGCACATCCAGCAGGAATCTCTTGGTTACTGCGTAGATGATGATGACCTGATATTGTACCGGCATGGGCTGGTACTGAGGCTGCTTCAGCACTTCTTTGATCCGTTCGCCCTGTGCCAGCTTCTCCTTGGTATCCGCATCCAGTTCGGATCCGAACTGTGCGAAGGAAGCCAGCTCTCTGTACTGGGCAAGCTCGGTACGGATAGGTGCTGCGATCTTCTTCATAGCCTTGATCTGTGCGGCACCACCTACACGGGATACGGACAAACCTGCATTTACCGCAGGACGGAAACCGGAGTTGAACATTTCTGTCTCCAGATAGATCTGTCCATCGGTAATGGAAATAACGTTGGTAGGGATGTATGCAGATACATCGCCTGCCTGGGTCTCGATGATGGGAAGTGCCGTCAGGGAACCTCCGCCGTATTCGTCGCTCATGCGGACTGCACGCTCCAGCAGTCTGGAATGCAGGTAGAATACGTCACCGGGATATGCTTCACGTCCGGGCGGACGACGAAGGAGCAGGGAGAGTGTACGGTATGCAGTAGCATGTTTGCTCAGGTCATCATATACCACCAGTACGTCTTCTCCGTTCTCCATCCACTCCTCACCGATCGCACAACCGGAATAAGGAGCGATATACTGTAAGGGAGCCAGGTCACTTGCCGTGGATACCACAACGGTGGTATAAGCCATGGCACCGAACTCCTCCAGTGTTTTTACGATATTAGCCACGGTAGATGCTTTCTGACCGATAGCTACATAGATACATTTTACATTCTGACCCTTCTGGTTGATGATCGTGTCGATCGCAATAGCGGTCTTACCGGTCTGACGGTCACCGATGATCAGCTCACGCTGACCTCTTCCGATGGGAACCATGGAGTCGATTGCCTTGATACCTGTCTGGAGCGGCGTGTCTACGCTCTTACGAGTGATTACACCACTTGCCACACGCTCAATCTTACGGAATTTGTCAGTCTGTACGGGGCCTTTACCATCAATAGGCTGTCCTAAGGAGTTCACTACTCGTCCAAGCAATGCGTCTCCTACGGGAACCTCTACCACACGTCCGGTGGTCTTGACGATATCACCCTCTTCGATATTGCTGGCACTTCCCAACAATACGACACCGACATTATCTTCTTCCAGATTCAGCACCATGCCATATACATCGCCGGGGAACTGTAACAGCTCACCCTGCATGGCATTTTCCAGTCCATGTACACGAGCGATACCATCCGCTACCTGAATGACGGTTCCGACATCGGATACATCCAGCTGGGAAGAATATCTTTCGATCTGTTCCTTAATGACGGAACTAATTTCTTCTGGTCTTAAATTCATGGATCTGTCGCACCTTTCTTTCAGCCGGTCATCCCAGCTGAATATTTAATAATTGTTTCTTCATATCTTCCAGTTTGGTCCGGATGCTGCTGTCCACCACCCGGTCACCCACCCGGATCACCATTCCGCCGATCAGCGTCGGATCCACATGGTAATACACATCAAAGGTCTGATAGGAAGTCGTAGCCAGCAGCTTATTTTTCACTGCCTGCTTCTGGTCCTCCGTCAGCTCCACTGCGGTATCCACATATGCGGTTCCCATCTTTTCAGATTCTCTGACCAGTTCGGTAAAATAAGCAAAGATTGCCTTTAATGAGCCGTAACGTTCCTTGGTCACCACGATCTTCAGAAACTCTGTCAGATCATCACTGACTCTGCCACGGAAGACCTGTTCCACCATGGAGAGTTTTTCCTGTTTGGGGATTCCGGGATGTTTCATCAGCTTGTCAAAATCCGGATTGTCTTCCAATATTTTCTCAAGCTGTGCGGTCTCATTCATCAGCTGGATCGCATTTCCATGGTCGACTGCCGCTTCGAAAAGGGCTTCTCCATAGACTTTGGAAACTAATTTTGCCATGTATCCTCACCCATTTCCTTCAGCGTCTCTTCGATCAGGCTGTTCTGTCTGGTGGTGTCTATGGAAGCGCCTACCAGCTTACCTGCCATGACAGATGCCACGGATACGATCTCCTGTTTGATCTCATCGGACATTTTCTGCTTTTCCAGTCTGGCTTCTTCCTGTGCTCTCGCCAGGATTCTGGCTGCCTCTTCCTTGGCCTGTGTGACGATACGCTCCTCGTTCTGAAGAGCCCGTCTTCTGGCATCACTTAAGATGTCCTCAGCCTCTTTGTCGATGTCCTTCAGCTTCGCCTCATACTGTGCCTTCAGTTCTGCGGCCTTTTCCTGATTGTCCTTTGCCTCTTCCAGTTCTCCCCTGATCTTCTCTTTACGATCATTTAAGAACTTTCTGGCCGGATTGAACAGAAAATAGCTGAGTGCCAGGAACAATACGAAGATGGCAATGATCATCAGGCAGGAGTCTGCCAGCAGCTGCCAGTCCAGGTCAAACAGTCTTGACATGGTCTCGCCTTCTGTTAATAGTATCATTTTCATCCGCATTCCTTTCGTTTAATCAGGGAAGTAAGGGCTTTACGAACAGCAGCAGCATAGCGATCAACAGACCGTACAGACCGGTGGTCTCGGCAACTGCCTGTCCCAATAACATGGTAGAAGTGATCTCGGACTTTGCTCCGGGATTACGTCCTACTGCTGCAGCAGCGTGTCCTGCTGCGATACCCTGGCCTACACCGGGTCCGATACCGGCAATAACTGCCAGACCAGCACCGATTGCAGAACAGCCTAAGATAAAGTTTTCATTAAAATCCATAGTAAATCCTCCTATTATTGAGATTCTTATCAGAATCTTTCTAGCATAGTTTCAGATAGCCATACCTGAACAGTACAGCTTTAAGCGTCTCCTCTTGCATTGGCAATGTAAGTCATGGTCAGCATACAGAATACGTATGTCTGGATGGCTCCGGAGAACAGGTCAAAGTATACATGCAGTGCTGCGGGCCACGCTGTGGCGATCACACCCAGCAATCCGTAGATCAATGCCATCATTACCGTTCCGGATAATACGTTTGCAAACAGACGTAATGAAAGGGAAATCGGTACTGCGATCTCACTGATCAGGTTAATAGGCAGCCAGATCGGCAGCCAGGGGGGCAGCGGGGAACACATGCCTTCCCAGATTTCCTTCGGCTTCTGGTACTTGAACTGATTGTAATGGATCAGCAGGAAGGTCAGAACACCGAGAGGCAATGTCACGCCGTAGTCCGCTGTGGGGGGACGCAGGCCTAACAGACCGGAAATATTGCTCACCAGAATGAAGATGAAGATCGTTCCGATGTAGTTGTAGAACTTCGGTGCGGCCTTGCCCATGGGAGCATCCACCATGGCATCCAGCTTCTCCACGATCAGCTCCACCACATTCTGAAAACCTTCCGGCACTTCTCTGGCTTTGGCCATCTGGCGGTTGGCAGCAATGGCAAAACCAATGATAAGCAACATGACGATCAGCACACACACATGTGTGGTCGTTATCCATACCTCATGGCCGAAAAAGGAATACTTAAACACGCCATGTATCATAAAGTCGATATTGTCGGCACCGGATAACAGAATTCCATGTTCCATTGTTTCACCTCCTTATTGTTTATTCTGTTGTTCCTCTGTCACTTCTCCATCCTTAGGGGCTTCCGCTTCTTCCGCAGTCTGCGGAGCAGTTTTGTCTTCCGCAGTCTCCTCCGGCATCACCTGGGGTATCGGATCCGTCTCGTGGAACAGTTTATTGCATAATTTATGGGTAAGCGGCTGTAAAAATGCCGTTACTTTCATACATATAACATAGGTGAAAAAGAAAATCAGAGGATTCATCACTCCGGTCTTCATCATCACCAACAGGAAAAAAATCAACATGACATATCGTAAGACATAGGCACGGATGATCATTTTCGTAGCAGTCTTCTCGGGCTGGTCCAATGCCCGGTCCAGGGAACGGTACATATGATATGTGGAAACCAGCGCCAGCAGAACGCCAAACCACAGACTTTTGGCATACATTGCTTCATCCTTTGCAATAAATGCTCCTATGATCTGCGCTGACACTCCCAGGAACAAGATCCCCAGATCCATCTCCAGAACCGTTCTATTTATCTTTTTTAGTGTGTTTATCATCGCCGTCTTCATAAATTGTCCTGGCCATCCGGTATACATTCTGCCCTCCGGCCACAGCTCCCATACAGAAAAGCAGGATCATCCAGAAGTCCGTTCCGAAATGTTTATCCAGCCAGATGCCGGCTGCGGACATCAGGCAGATCGGTACCAACATATTGATACCAAATTGCATGATCAGTGTGATCGCCCGAAACACCTGTCTGTCGTAGGGTTTCTTTTTTCTTGACACTGTGTCCTCCTGTGTTGATTTCTGCTCTCAGCATTTATTTTTGTACATTTTTGAAAATATTTTCCCACTGCAGGGCAAACCTATAGTCATTATAACGAAATCTTAATATGATGTCCAGTAAAATCCTCCTGTCCAAATGGTAAAAAATCTATAAAATCCTGCGAAAAAAAAGATTGACTTGAAATCTCTCCGGAAGTACTATTTGAGTAACTATTCAGTGACTTTACACCCTTATAGAAAGAAGGATGACGCGAATAAAGACTACAGACATCAAAAGACAGCTGCGGATCCGTATCGCCACCCCTGAGGATGCTGCAAGGCTGGTTGCCATTTATGCCCCTTATGTGGAAAATACCTCTATTACCTTTGAGTACATCGTTCCTTCCGCAGAAGAATTTGCGGACCGGATCCGTCACACTCTTACCCGTTATCCTTACCTGGTGGCTGAACTGGACGGGGAGCCGGCAGGATATGCTTACGCATCCGCTTTTAAAAGCCGCGCTGCTTATGACTGGTCTGTGGAGACTTCCATCTATGTCAGCCGGGATCTTCGAAGCAGCGGTGTCGGCAGTCTGTTATACGAAAAGCTGGAGGAATACCTGACCGCACAGCACGTCTGCAATGTCTGTGCCTGCATCACCTACCCCAATCCTCCCAGCATCGCCTTCCACGAAAAGCATGGTTATAAAACCGTGGCACATTTTCACGCTTCCGGTTACAAGCAGGATGCATGGCATGATATGATCTGGATGGAGAAGACGCTGTGTCCTCACACGATCCCTCCCAGGCCTTTTATCCCGTTTCCGGAACTGTGACCGTTGTAAAGCACACCGCACAAAGGAGAAACTCTATGAGCAACGAACTTCAGATCTACCGTAAACGGCTGATCCCGGAAGAATGCATTTTATTAAAGGATGATATTATCGTCGAGCAGAACGAAGACTACATTCTGACCAAATGGAAGACCTTGAATCCCAAGACCACATTTTCCCACGGCTGTTCCTGCTATTATCTCAAGGAAGGCTTCAAGATCAGCAAGTTCTACCGCCATGACGGTTCTCTGCTGTACTGGTACTGCGATATTGTGGAATATACTTCCCTACCGGAAGATAATTCCCTGATCGTCACGGATCTGTTGGCTGACATTATCCTCTATCCCGATGGAAGGATGCATGTCGTGGATCTGGACGAGCTGGCCGAGGCTCTGGAAAAGGGGCTGATCACCCAGGCTCAGATGAGTGCCTGCCTGCGCCAGCTGAACAACCTGATCACCATTATCTACCGGGACAAGTTCGACAGGCTGCAGAATCCGTTGGATAGGAGCGGGCTGTAGCTGCAGCGCTTACTTTTTGCTCCCTGGTCAGAACTATTCAGAGTAACACATTCGCAAAATAAATGAGAGCATAGGCTCTTACGGACACAAGTGTCCGACGAGCTTCTGCTCTCACTTACTTTACTCTGAATAGTTCAGCAGGTTTCCGATGCAGTGTCCCAGAATCGTCAACAGTGTAATATCTTCATCCGACCACTTACGGTTGCGGTTGAACACATCATAGTTCACGATCACATTCGGCACTCCCTCTTTGCGGCAAAGACATTGCAGGAAAGCACCGATCTCCTGCTTCTGCATCACGGCAAATGCCGCCGGATCCTGGGATCTGAGTTTCAATGTGTTGGATTCTATAAAATTATCATCATCCCCGAATAGCGCAAGATACTTCTCATCTTCAAAAAGTCCTCTTCCATCCGGTACTTCTACCATGTAATTACCATTCCGGCATACCAGCTGCGCTCCCGACTCTGAATAAATCGTGATTCCATCCAGATCAAACAGACTGCGGATCTGCTGCAGCCGTTCTTCCTTTTTTACAATGGAGTTCACATCGGATACACACAGTTCGGTGATCATCTTCGTGATGACTTCCCGCTTTTTCTCCTTAGATACCGCATAGGCCATAGCCATGTTCTGCATATCGTCGCTTTCCAGCTTGCCGTGAAGTCTCTCTTCATAGATGATATGGCGGTTCTTGCCTTTTTCCTTGGCCAGATAGAGAGCCTTATCCGCCTTGCGCATCAGTTCCTCGTATTCGCTTCCATCTACCGGATACTCTGATACGCCGATAGAAGCTGTCGCATGGGTCTTCGGATCAAATGCCAGAGCAAATTCCTTCGCAATGGTCTTCAAAAGTGTCTTCAGCTGTTCTCTGGTCTCCACTTTCTCCAACAGGATCACATACTCGTCTCCGCCGAATCGTCCGATCACGCCCCGCTGTCCCACCAATTCCTGCATGATCTCCGCCACTCTGCGGATGACCTGGTCACCAAAGATATGACCATAGGTATCATTGATATGTTTGAAATCATCAATATCAATGATCACCAGCCAGCGGACCTGACCATCCTTCCGATTCAGCTGTTCGATGGTATATTCCGTCCATGCCCGTTTATTCAGCAGACCGGTTCCGGCATCCCGGGCTGCCGGAGTCAGATAGTAAGCTTCCTGCTCCCTGTTCCGGTCCGGGGTTATGATACCAGCCACCATATCACGTTTTTTCGGGATCCGGGAGCCTTTGACCCTCCATATTCCCTTGTCCTCCTGCTCACTGACGAATTCCATCTCAAAGAAATCATCTCCATTGCGCAGATGCGCACAGAAAGTCCGAAGCTGCCCTTCCAATATGGCAATATCACTGCCCTCATGTGCCTGCTCCACATTCCGGATCAGCGCATTCATAGGCCCTTCAAACTGGTTCATGGCCCGCTCGTTGACATATTTATAGACCGTAATACTGTCCTGTTCGATCAGATATTCAAAAAAGTAAACATCTTCCAATGTCATAAAATGACGGTACTTCAGAATGCTCTGCTCCAGTCGTAAATTCCGGTTCTCCAGATCATGAATATCTGAAACGGTGATCTGATACAACGGAATCCCGTTCTCCGTCTGTTCACTCTGTTCCAGACGCAGATACACATTCCTTACACTGTCCTTCAGATTGTGAAGCACCGTGATCAGTTCCAGCGGTTGGAACGTATCCGCCTCCACTGCTTTTTTCAACAGCTCCCCGTCTTCCGGCAGAAGCAGCTCACTCACCGGCCGGAAAGAATTCTCCCCTACGAATTCATAGAAAAATTCCGACGCCTTGGCTACTACCAGATCCTGCCTTACGAAGATCTTCCAGTCCATGATTCTATTTGCATAACCCTTTTGTTCTACGCTGTTGATTCTCATAGATTTTCGCTTTCGTTTAATAAAATACGTGTCCGCCGATATTGATACCTGTCAGTCCTTCCACCGGTGTGCGGAAATATACACAGTTTCCTACATTGGTCACACCGGACATAGCCTCGTCTGCCGCCTGGTAGCAGCGGCTGGTGGCTTTATTGGTGGCCAATGCCAGTTCCAGACGTCCGCTGGCCACCGGTGAGAACTGTTTGTTCTGATAGATCACTCCTACCACTGTGTTGGGATAAACAGAACTTCTGACACGGTTGATAACCACACTGGCTACCGCCAGCTGACCGTCATAGGGTTCTCCGCCCGCTTCACAATAGATCAGATTTGCCAGCAGATAACGGTCTCCCTCTTCAAAGGAGATATCCGAAATGTCCCGCCAGGTTGCGTTTGCCGCCTTCTGGGACATGGCGATCTCTTCTGCCAGCTTTTTCCGGAGTGTTTCCAGATTTTCTTCTTTTTGTTTGATCTCCTGTTCATATGCCAGGGCTCTCTGCTCTGCTTCCGAAATATCCCCGGCATATTTTGCAATGCTGTTAGATGTCTGGCTGATCAGACCGGACACCTTGCTTTTCTCGGTTTCCGCTGCCACCTTCAGACTATCCAGCTCCGTTTTCTCTGCCTGCAGTCTCGCCTCTTCCTCTTCGATCAGCTTGCGGTTCTCTTCGAATTCCTGCAGTTTCTTCTGGTCATAGGCTGCGATCCGTTCAAAAAAGTCCGCAGCGTTCAGCAGTTTATCGAAGCTCTGGGCATTCAGCAAAGCGTTGATGTAACTGGTCTCATTCCGCTCGTACATATCCCGTACCCGGATCACCATACACTCATACTGCCATGCTTCCGTAGCTTTCGCCTCTTCCAGACTGGCCTGGGTATCTGCGATCTCCTGCTCCTTGTCTGCGATCTGCTGTTCCAAATCTGACAGATTGTTACTGACTTCCGTCAGCTGACCGTTCAGATTATTCAGTTGTCCCTTGAGGGAATTCTGTTCTCCCTTCAGGTTCTCCAGATTATCATTTTCCTCATTCAGCTGATTCTGCAGGTTGTTTTTCTCTTCCTGCTCTTTCTGAATCTGCTGCCAGGTACTGCTGGTAGCTTCCACTTTGATATCTTCTGAAGAAAAGGCTCCTGCAAGGATCACTGCTGTAAGCAGCACAGCTGTCTTCTGTAGGCGCTTCAACCGTTTTACTCCTTTTATCTGTTGCTTCAGACCTCGATGCGTATCATGCGGCCCGTCTTACGGTACTGCACGTAATTCACTCCGGCCGCGTCAAACATCCGCTTGGCTGCCCGGTTGGACGGAGTTCCCTCATACTTATCGCTGTCATATACCACCGTGCGGATCCCCGCCTGGATAATGGCTTTCGCACATTCATTGCAGGGAAAAAGAGAGACATACAGCTTCGTCCCCTCCAGGGAACCGCCACGATAATTCAAAATAGCATTCAGTTCACTATGTGTTACAAAGGGATACTTTGTCAGATTCCTGTCATTGTCGTTCTCCCTCTCCCAGGGGAACTCATCGTCGGAACAACCCTTGGGGAAGCCGTTGTATCCCATGGACAGGATCTTGTTGTCCGGGCTGACAATGCAGGCTCCCACCTGGGTATTCGGGTCCTTGGACCGCATTCCAGACAGGTGGGCCACCCCCATAAAATATTCATCCCAGCTGATATAATCGCTGCGTTTGGCACTCATGGGTGTCTCCTTTATTTGGTACCGAAAATACGGTCTCCTGCATCTCCCAGTCCGGGAACAATGTATCCATGATCATTCAGCTTCTGATCCAGTGCTCCGATATAGATATCCACATCCGGATGTGCTTCCTGCATAGCTTTTACACCTTCGGGTGCAGCGATGATGCACAGCAGACGGATGCTCTTGCAGCCCTTGTCCTTTAACAGCTGGATGGCTGCGATGGAAGAACCGCCGGTAGCCAGCATGGGATCTACCACGAATACCTCACGCTCTGCACAGTCTGCAGGCAGCTTGCAGTAATATTCTACAGGCTTTAAGGTCTCAGGATTGCGATACAGGCCGATATGTCCTACTTTTGCAGCAGGGATCAGGGATAACATACCGTCTACCATACCCAGACCTGCACGCAGGATAGGTACCAGTGCCAGCTTTTTACCCTTTAACTGCTTCACGGTGGTCTTGCAGATAGGGGTCTCGATCTCTACTTCTTCCAGAGGCAGATCCTTGGTTGCTTCATAACCGATCAGCATTGCGATCTCGCTGATGTTCTGTCTGAAGTCCTTGGTACCGGTCTCCTTTCTGCGGATGATTCCAATCTTCTGCTCGATTAAGGGGTGATCCATAACTACTACTTTTGACATATTGTTGTCCTCCTGTGTTTTGTATTTGTTATAAGGGTATTTCGTTGTTGTTCGTGTCTGTGTAATGCATTAAACCTCTTCGATCAGGCTGATTCTGCGGCTGTGTCTCTCTTCTCCGGAAAAAGGTGTATTCAGGAAAGTCTCCACGATCTCCAGCGCCAGGTTCTCACCGACAATGCCTGCACCCATTGCCAGCATGTTGGCATCGTTGTGCAGTCTGGTCATCTTCGCCGACAGAGGATCGGAGCAGAGTGCGCAGCGGATCCCCTTTACCTTGTTGGCAGAAATGCTGATACCGATACCGGTGGTGCAGATCACGATGCCCTTCTCGCAGGTACCGTCTGCCACAGCCCTTGCCGCTGCATGTCCGAACACAGGGTAATCGCAGCTTGCCTTGCTGTCACATCCCATATCCTGATAAGGAATGTTCTTCTCCTCTAAATATTTCTTTACTCTTTCTTTCAGATCATATCCGCCATGATCACTTGCGATTGCTATCATTTTCCTTCTCCTCGTATTTTCTGTTTAAAGTTTTACTACTTTATGGCCCGCTGCTTTCAACAGCCGGTTCATAATGGCCTGTCCGAAGCCTTCCGTGGAAAATCCCTCGGAATAGATCTTTGTCACACCTTCATCATCGAATTCTCTCAGAATAGTGTACAGATGTCTGGCGATACTGTCCTCATCCTTACGGCTGCCGACACTTTTCACCACATCTGCTATATAACCGGACAGCATTTCTTCGGTTCCGATGATTCCGGTCTTCTCTCCTGCGGTATGGTCTGCTGCCGCAGCCCGGTTAATATACTCCCTTACCTGCCCCGGGGTTCCCTCTACGATGGTGAGTTCTCCCCTGGGTGCATAATGTCTGTACTTCATTCCGGGGGCCTTGGGTGCCTGTCCGCTGTCTGCCCGCAGGATCGTGGTGTCCGTATCCACTGTTCCCAGCACTGTGCTCAGTTTCTCCTGGGTAATGTATCCGGGCCGCAGGATCTGTGGCGGTGTCACCGTCAGGTCAATAATGGTGGATTCCAGGCCAATCCCCACCTCACCGCCATCAATGATGGCATCGATCCGCCCCATCATATCTTCTTCGACATATTTTGCCACTGTGGGACTGGGCTTGCCGGAAGTATTGGCACTGGGTGCCGCAATATATCCCCCGCTGTATTTGATCAGCTTCTGCGCCGCCGGATGCGAGGGCATACGGATTGCTACCGTATCCAGACCACCTGTGGTCTCATAAGGCACTGCGTCTGATTTCGGCAGGATCATGGTCAGGGGACCCGGCCAGAAAGCATCCGCGATCTTCCGTGCCTCTTCCGGTACCTCCTTTGTAATCTTGTAAATGTCCTCAAACCGATAAATATGAACGATCAGTGGGTTGTCGGACGGTCTGCCCTTTGCCGCATATATTTTCTGGGAAGACGAAGGATTCAGTGCATCTCCCCCCAGCCCGTACACGGTCTCGGTAGGGAACGCCACCAGTCCTCCCTGCTGCAGGATTGCTCCCGCCGCCCGGAGTTTCTCCTCATCTTCTTCGCTGACGGGGCCCTCTCCGGGACGAATCTTTATGATCTCAGTCTCCATGTTTTTACCTTCTGTGTTCTAAATTGCATTTGGATATAGTATATCATATCCCCAGTCAAATGGAAAGATTATTCCTCTCCGGTCTGCCGGGATGTTGTGTGTATAGAATAAACGGTCCATCCGACCAGCAGCGGAATCACCGCCACGGTCGGCAGTTCATAGCGGATTGCATTGGACATGGGGGATGCCAGGCACACCAACACGTTTATAAAGCCGGGAACCAGCAGTATCAACGCACTGTATCTTTTCTTTTTCCACAGGAAAAATGCCAGCACTACCAGAATCCAGGTATACAATCCCGGAGTACACAGATACTTGATCAGCGGCAGCCGCATACTGAGGAACCAGATCTGCAGCAGAAACTCCGATGTCTGAATGGGGAATGTATGATGAATTCCCTGTTCCTGCGCATATTCCGGATACTCCAGCTGGATCCAGGCCTCTATGTTCTGTTCCACCGGTGCCAGATAGCCATAGCCCTTGTTGACAAATGCCGCCACATAGCATCCCGGATGCTTGAAAAACATCTGCACCCATATTTTCATGTAGGGCCCCAGGTCTCCGCCTCGATATAATATTTTAATGGGATCCGAAATCCGGGGTTCATAATTTTTCATAGCATCAAAGTTCAGGGTATCATTGATCACCTGTCTCTCATATTCCGTAACCTCATCTTCGTATTCGCAGACATATCTCGCCGTCTGCTGGAACGGTACGCTCAGCCCCTCAGAAGCTGCCGGTTTTCCCACATCGATCAACGCTCTGTATCCCACCACCGTGATCAGTTCATAGATCACCACAGTTGCCAGCAATACCAGGAATGCCTTCCTGCGTTCTTTGCCTTTCAGATAAATTGCCAGCAAAAGCAGTGCCGGAACAATCGCATAGATCCCGTTATTTCTAAGCAGGCAGGATAATACACTGAATACAATCAGTCCCGCCGCATCTTTCCCGCCACATTCTTTCTTTTTCAGTACCGACATCAGATATACTGCCTGTAACACCGTCATTTCCGCATACAGCAGATCTTTCTCAAACCATTGGGCATAGGTTCCCCAAAAAGGTGTCAGGGCGAAAATCAGGATTCCCACGGCACACCATTTCCATGAAATTCCCAGCTCCTGCAGTTTTTTCATGCTGAGGGAAAAAGCATAGGCCCCTACCAGTGTCTGCAGCAGGCAATACAGGAAAAAGCCGAAATTGGCATCTGCAATGGTTCTTCCCAGCACAAAACAGATTCCCATAATTGCGGAGGAAAATGGCGGATGTGCCGCTCCCCAGTCCTGTTCACCCAGAAACTGTTTCAGTTGCACCAGACCGTCCCCACTGGTAGTTCCCGGATAATTTAGCAGGATCCAGAACAGCCAGCTGAAGGCTATTACAAAAAAGCCCACCATCTGTAGGTGCTTTTTGCCCTGCTCTGCGGGTAATTCCACATGCTCCAGCCCAAAATATACCAGGCGCAATACCAGATACAATAACACTGCAAACCCCAAAACACAGAACGTGGATAATAGTATCTGAAAAGAATTGCCCCACAGGAAAATGGCAGAATCATATTTCTTAAAGCTGATACATACTATAAGAAGGAATGACAGAATAACAGAAAGCACCAACGTTGCCACATCTGTCTTCGCCTCTCTTTTCTTCACTTCCTTAAGCATTACAAATACTGCCGCAGCCGTTAACAGATCTGTATAATCCAGCACCGTAAATGCTCCGCACAGTTTATTCAGCCCATTGACAAGATTCGAATCCACGTATCCTCCCAGGCAGACTTCAAATGTACATTGCAATGCCAGTGTCACGATCACGGTCAACAGAACATTTCTTATTTTTTGATATCGACTCATTTTCTCTCCCGTAACTTTATAAAATTCTGTCATAACATACAAATCCTATATTATCATAATAACACTGTGTATACAACTCGTGCCTTTATTTTGTATTTCCCGTTTCAATCCCTCTGTATCCCGTTAATGTACTGTAAAATTCCTTTGTGGATCGACCATGCCACTCTGTCCTGATAGGCCTCGTCACACAGTTTTCCCGCCTCTGCCGCATTGGACAGGAAGCCGCATTCCACAATGACGATGGTTCCTTTGGTTTTTTTCAAAAGATAATAGCTGTCGTTGGGCTTGATCTGCCGGTGGTTCTCCGGATCCAGATCCTGGACCAGCTGTGTCTGGATCAGCCCTGCCAGTTGTTCCCCTCCGCTGCTGCCATTATAATAGAAGACCTGCGCTCCGTGCACATACTCTTCCGGATAGCTGTTCTGATGGATGCTCACCGTGAGAACCGGATCCGTCTGCTCAATCTTTTCGATCCGGCGTTTCATATCCTGCACTTTCTTATTGGGAGCAGATGCATCATACAATCCATCCTCCGTCTCTCTGGTCAGCACCACCCGGATTCCGTCTGCCTCCAGATACTGTCTCAGTTTCTCTGTGATCCGGAGATTGATATCCTTCTCCGGTGCTCCGTTGATACCAATCTTCCCCGGGTCATCCCCGCCATGGCCGGCATCGATCACTACCGTCGGTATTCCGTCCGTGTCCGCATTATTCCCCTGCAAGGCATTCACGGCATTTACCGTTTCCACATATGCCGCCGTTTCCCTGCCAAGTATCGCCATAGACATAAGCAACAGGCATACCATCACCGCCCTTAACACTTTCTGTTCCATCCCTGTTCTCCGGTGTCTCTTTTATTCTATATGATTTTATATGCCTTTTTCTCTGGAAATATCTTCCGAAAATTAAGAAATCCTTTTGTTTTAAACTATTGCATCCCCTTACTACTTCAGCGTATAATACCATTATGAAAATAAGCAAAAAAACTCTTTCTATCATTTTATTTGTTCTGGCGGGAATTTGTGTTCTTGCTGCAGTGATCCTGTTGGTAAAAGGGCGGATCGAAGACCGGCGTATGGAGGAAGCGCTGGATGAATTGCGCCCGACGCAGTCCGCGGAGACCACGCAGGCACCTTCCACAGTCGAAGGTGAGCCGACCGTTACCGCCTCCCCGGAGCCGTCCACAGAAGAGACCCCAGCTTCCACCGAGGAGTTCGAACGAGTGGCCAACCCTTATGCCGACAGTTTTCTTGCCAACAAGGATATGGCGGCCTGGCTGCAGATTCCGGGCACCAATATCGATTATCCGGTAATGTGGACTCCGGAAGATGAGACCTATTATCTCTACCGTGCTTTTGACGGCAGCGAAAATAAAAACGGCTGTCTGCTCCTTGACGATGAGAGCTGTGTAGATCCTCTGACCACGAATCTTATCATTCACGGTCACAATATGAAATCCGGTGCCATGTTCGGCAATCTGACCGATTACGAGAATCAGGATTTCTATAAGGAACACAAAAACATTATCCTCTATACCGAAGAGTGTCAGCGCAATTACGAGATCATTGCCGTCTTTCGCTCCCAGGTCTACCGGAAAACAGATCAGGTATTTAAGTTCTACAAATTTTTCCAGGCGGATACGCAGGAAGAATTTGATGACTTTTATAACAATATCAAGCAGTTATCCCAGTATGACACCGGTGTCACCGCAGAGTTCGGAGATCATTTTCTGACACTGTCCACCTGCGTATACCATGTAGAGCAGGGCCGGTTCGTAGTCGTTGCCAAAGAAGTGGAACCCGGTGATCACTACCTTCCCATACAGGAATAACTCACAGACAATCAGGAGGTTTTCTTATGAAGAGACTTAAAAAATTTGTCACACTGTTCACGCTGGCTGCCGTATGCTTTGCTATTCCCGGTCTGGGAAAGATCACTGTAAAGGCTGCGGAGCCCACCACCTATGTTCTGAACTATTCCGACAGCAGTTCCGAGTGGAGATACAAGGAAGCATCCAGCTGGTCTGCAGAAGTTCAGGACCGCGAGTTGTATTATCTGCAGCAGAATATCAAAGACGGTGACTATATTGTCATCGACAACGATGTGGAGAACAATGCCCTGGCCCTCAAGGTTTCTGTTCGTCTGGGCAACCTGACCTTCAAGAATACTGTTGGTGTTCCCGTAGTCTATGCCAACGGCTATGACAGTGTCTATTTCCTGAGCGGTACCTCCGGTGCTGTCAACGGTGATGTATCTCATGCCTATGTATATGGCGATGCCAAGGCAAATTTCAACAGCAATGTAGACACTCTGGAAATGATCGGCCTGACAGATGATAAATCCAATAATCTGCATGCCACCATCAACGGTGTCGGTACCGTCAATCATCTGATTGCCAAAGACAACCGTGACCAGAGCGTTTTCTATGAGGCCTACAGTTTCGCCGCAGGTAAGCTGGCCATTGAAGACGGATCCCTGAAGACCGAAGCAAAGTATTACAGCACCACCGCTCCCGCTCCCGCTGCTGCCGCAGAAGCAGCTCCTGCAGCTACCGAGCAGCCCACACAGACCACAGCTCCTGCACAGGCCACACAGAACAGTACTTCTTCCGAATATGACAACGTTCCAAAGACCGGTGAAAATTCTGCAATGTTCTGGCTTCTGGGTGCCGCAGTTGTATGCATGGCCGGAGGCTATACCATCCGCAGAAAGAACGTACAGGAAGCGGAATAAAGTTTTCGGCAGCAATAAAGCCCAGTCCCTTGCGGGACCGGGCTTTTATTATTTTATTCTGTTCCTACTGCAGATAGGCATTGATCAGTTCCCAGGCTGCCTGTGTTCCGTAACCTAGTCTCCATACCGCCACACCACCAATATTCTTGGTAGCCATCATGTTCAGCTTCACTGCGATGGATTCCGCATCTTCCAGCCAGATCTGATAGGTGGCATTTCCGGAGGTCCATTCTGCATAATTCTGACAGGTCTCCTCATCCCACTCTGCCGTCACACCGGCTCTGTTCATGAAGTCTGCCTCGTTGTTCATGGTAATATATTCATCCGTCACATCCGTGCCTTCGGTCTTCCACAGGATCGTGTAGAACGGAAGGGCATTGACTACCTTGTTTGCAGGTACCTCCTGCAATGTTCTGTCCAGACCGCCGGATACATAACTGATGCTTGCCACGCTTCCGGGATCCTTGCTTCCGTGCCAGTGTTCGTCATATCCCATGATAATGACATAGTCTGCAACCTGTCCCTGGATATCCAGACGGTAATAATCATTGAAATTAAACGGTACATAGTTGGCAATGGACAATACCAGTCCCCTGTTGCGGCACTGAATGGAAAGTTCTCGTATAAATTCCACATAATGCGGTCCGCAGTCACTGCTCAGCTGCTCGAAGTCCACATTGATGCCGTCCAGTCCCAGGCTGACTGCTGCATCTGTCACGTTCCGCACAAAGTTCTGCCGGCTGGTGGTGGAGGACAGCATATTCAGAGTACTGATGGCCGTTCCGGTCTCATTGGCGTAATTAAAATTATCCACCACGCCCCATACCTGTAAGCCCATATTGTGGGCCGTGGTTACATAATTCGCTGTTCCGAAGTTCCGGATACTTCCGTTCTCATCCGTCAGACTGAACCAGGTCGGTGCAATGACATTCATACCCTTCGTACCGGACACCATGGAGTACAGAGTGTCATTACCGCCTGCACCGCCGATAGAATGCCAGCCCAGGCAGATCTTGCTGTCAGAAGTCAGGGCAGTATATTCCGGCTCCTGATAATCCGTGACCGGAGTCTCGGTCTCTTCCGTAATATCTCCCAGACGCTTGTTCTCCACATATCCGATCACGGAATCCGCTGTCTTCACCTTGCTCCAGGTCTCCATCTGCTCCAGAATCTCCAGGGTATCTCCCTTCGCTGCCTGCGTGAGGATCGGGCTCTTCACACCGCCCCGCAGACGCACCGCCGTATCCTTTTTCAGCTGTGCCACCTGTCTGGTCCCCCATTCGGTGTAGACCTGCACATGTCTGTCATAACAATCATAGGAATAATTTGTGAACAGCTTCACATAATCCGCCGCCACATATACGGTATCCCCTTCCACGAAACTGATCACATATCCGGCATCCTGTGTGCCTTCTGTTGTCGTATAGGAAGTCTCGCCGAAAGTCGTACGGATCACTTCTGTCGGATTGGCGTACAACAACAGTTTTTCCGTCATATCCGCATAAAACACTTCGTTCATATATTTATGGACAGTTGCCAGATCAAAATAGCATACGTCATCTCTGATCAGTGCCTGTTCTTCTACCATTTCGTCCTGTAAAATAATGGCACTTCTGTCACTCTCTGACACCTGATAAAATTCGTTCCAGTCTGCCTCTTCTTTGCTGTAGGAATATTTATCCAACAGCACCTTTCCCAGTGCTCCGCCCGCGATCACAAGGATCAGCAGGATTGCTATGATCACCGGTAGTATTCTTTTCTTCATATGTGCTCCCATCCGCAGGCTGCCGCCTGCACCATTCTTGCCTTTTCTTCCGTTCCGTCTTCTATCGGCAGAACAGTTTTATTCTATCACAATTCCTCTATATAATACAAGGAACAATAGAGACAGATCCTGCACTGCGGGATACAGCCAGAGAGGCAATCCCGTTTTGCATCCCCGCAGCGCATTCTCTGTTTCAAAGTATTACCCGGGCAAGAGCTGACACCCTTTAACGCAGATCCACCTTATCCAGCCGGACCTGGCTGATTTTGCCCTGTTCTCCCAATATATAGTCTGCCATATACGGGCTTTCTTCTCTGACGGCATACGCTGCCGCCTGCGACGGTGAGACCTTTTCTCCGTCGACATACAATTCTGTGCCGTTTTTCTGAAGCTTTCGAAAATATTTTTCCACCTTTCTCCTGGGAAACTTCTTCCCGGGAGTCACAGCTTCCCGGTCCTCCACAGACACCTCCCGTCCGCAGCATATTTTACCAAAAGGATTCGTGAAACACTTTAAAATAACGCTGCTTTTTCCGCTAGTACATATAAGCGTAACTATTCAGAACACTATTCGCAATATAAATCATGTCAAATGTTCTTACGAATGCAAGCATTCGACGTACCTATTGACACGATTTGCGTGGCTCTGAATAGTTACTTATAAATGCCTCTGACAGTACTTGTAGTAATTTGTGTGAAAATGTTGGAATTATGTTCGTGAAAATTATCTGTTGAAATATTATGACCAGACACGTATATGCCTGTAAGACATCTCCATACTATATTTTACAGATCAGCATAACCTATCCTTCCCAAATACATTAACAGCCATCTGCATCATAAAATAAAAAAGGGGATGAACTGGAACGAATCGTTCCCTGGTAAATCAACAAGAAAAAATGGAAAACTGTCGACCTCCTCTCCGTACCGGAGTATCAGAGGCATCTATAGGTCGGATTATACACTGCAGCCTGCTATTTGACAAGATGTTTTATTAAATTTTTTTAAACTGTGAATAGCTTCTATTGACTAAAATATAGGGAAAGTATAAGCTATATACCATACCAATGCGAAAGCAGAAAGGAAGTGTTGTCGCATGAAAATAGAAAAAGTAAATGAAAATCAGATTCGCTGCACCCTGACCCGTGAGGATCTCGCCAGCCGCGAATTAAAAATAAGTGAACTTGCCTACGGCACAGAAAAAGCTAAATCTCTGTTCCGTGATATGATGCAGCAGGCCAATTTTGAATTTGGTTTCGAAGCAGAGGATATTCCCCTGATGATTGAAGCCATCCCTCTGAATGCGGATTGTATCGTACTGATCATTACCAAAGTAGAAGATCCGGAAGAACTGGACACCCGTTTTTCCCGTTTTGCACCTTCCGTTACGGAAGACAGTGATGATGACAGTGATGAGAGCACGGCAGACGAGGTTCTGGATCTGTTCCGCCGTATCCAAAATGAGGAGGCTGCAGCCGAGACTCCCGCCGCTCCCGCTCCCGAGGAAAACGATGCTGTCAGATCCCGCCTGTTCCGTATGGATACTCTGAATCAGGTAATCAACGCTGCCGGCGTGGCTGCCGGTCATTATCATGGGTTCAGCACTCTGTATCACGAGGAGGGTAACGACGGGTATTATCTGATCCTGACGCAGGGCGAAGAAGATCGCGAGGTCTTCGACCGTGTCTGCAATGTCATCTCTGAATACGGTATTCCCAAGCGTTCCACACCGGCAAGCCTTACTTTTCTTGAGGAACATTGTTCCACCCTGATCGCCGAACATGCTTTACAGCGTCTTTCTAATACTTCAATGTAACAACCGATCATAACATTCAGGAGAGTTCCCACTCTGTGGGGACTTTCTTATTTTTATGGTTGTTTTATACCTGTCTCTCCCAGCAAGAGTCTGTAGAAAAGAAGCCGGGAAACGCGTAACTTGAAAATATAGTCTTATTCGCATATAATAAAATTTAATATATGAATTGCTCCGTTGCAATGCAGCTTACGCAATTCCATACACATTCGGACATACATATTCGGAATTACAAAGGGTCAAAACGCCGGTTACAGTGGAAAGGATGTACACAATATGATTTCCGACGAAGAATTATACCGACAATATTTAAGCGGCGATGAAACAGGGCTGGAAGAATTGATGAGAAAATACGACAATCCACTGACCTTATACATCAACGGCTATCTGCATGACGTTCACGAGGCAGAGGACCTGATGATAGAAGTATTTTCCTACCTGTTCGCCAAAAGGCCCCATATCCGGGATGGCGGATTCAGGGCTTACCTGTATAAAGCTGCGCGGCATATGGCTTTGCGCCATAAAAGCATCCGGCGACATCACTTCTGTCTTGATGATCTGACCAAAGAGCCGGAAGGTGGAAAACTGGTGGATGAGGTGATCCGGACAAAAGAACGGAATCAGATCCTGCATTTATGCATGGGTGAACTGCATCCGGATTACAGAGAAGCTCTTTATCTGACCTATTTTGAGGGTATGAGTTACCGGCAGGTCGCTGAAGTTATGGGAAAAAGTGTGAAGCAGATCACTAATATAATGTACCGGGGAAAAGAGCGTCTGCGGGGATTATTGGAACGGGAGGGAATAACAAATGCGGAGTCATGAGGAACGGATCGCAGAAGTCCGACGAAGGATTGCGGAAAAAGAGCGACAAAAAAGGCGGAAACAGCGGCGGATCGTTGCTATTTCCTGCATAGTGGCATGCCTTGCTGTGATCTTCGGGGCTTCCTTTGTCATGTCCGGGATTTCCGGGCAAATGGTGCCGGGGATCTCCTCCGGATATGAAACGGCGGCAACGATCCTTGGCGGTGGCGCTGCACCCGAATATATCATAATAGGGCTGCTTTCATTTCTTCTCGGCGTATGCGTGACGATCCTGTGTTTTCGTGTCCATCTGTTGGACAAAGAAGAGCAGGCAGAGCAGAGGGGGGACCGCGCCAATGGAATTGATCATTAATCTTTTGCAATTTTTCGTTACCATGCTGGGCTTCTGTCTGAGCGGCATTCGTTATCTGAGACATCGGACACTGTCATATTTTCTGCTGATTTGCTTTTATGGCTGTTTCGCACTGGGCTCCCTGTACTGGACATTGTATCTGTTATTGTTTTCCGAAACACCACGGATCTTTTATGTATCGGAATTCGGCTGGGTCTCCAGCGTTATTTTTCTCTGTCTCCTACAATATACTCTCTCCTCCCCGGAGGAAAGAAGCTTTTCCTGTCGGAAATCCCTGCTGGCTCCACTGATCGGAGTTCCGTTGTGCGCATTTTACTGTACCTTTGGTGACATTCTCTCCAACCTGCTCTGGTGCGGCATGATGATCCTTGTCTCCTATCGTTCCATCCACGGTCTTGTCTACGCAGAGACACAGACGGGAAAAGGACGGAACCTGCGGTATTTTCACATCGGAATCCTCTGCTATGTTGCGGTAGAATACGCTCTGTGGACCTCCGGCTGCTTTTGGCCGGGCGACTCTATCTTCAGTCCCTATTGCTGGTGCGATCTTCTGCTGACGTTCTGCCTTTTCGGGCTGCTGCCTGCCACAGGAAAGGCGGTGCGGACATGACCTATATTGAAAATGTATTTATCTGTATGGCCTCACCCCTGTTGATCGCCGCCCTGTGCATGGGTAGGCGGCAGGCCAAATTCTTTCTGTGCTGTCTTGCAGGAATGGGGGCATGCCTGCTCTCCGCTTACATCAATACCTTCTTTGCCGCTCTTTACGCAGCGGATACGATTGCCGCCACCGCAGAGATCGCACCTGTGGTAGAGGAAGTGATGAAACTCCTGCCGCTGCTCTTTTATCTTCTTGTATTTGAGCCTGAACCGGTGCCGATCAAAAATGCTGCCATCATCGTTGCACTTTCCTTTGCCACCTTTGAGAATGTCTGCTATCTGATTCAAAACGGAGCCGGACATTTTTCCTTTATCTTTTTCCGGGGCATTGGAACGGGTGCCATGCACGTGATCTGTGGTGCCATCGTCGGCGGTGGACTGGCGTATGTATGGCAGCGCACCTGGCTGAAGATTGCCGGGACCTGCGGTCTGCTCGGGGCAGCCATCACTTTTCATGCAATTTATAATCTTCTGATCGCCTATGGCGGTGCGATACAGTATATCGCATACATTCTGCCTGTGCTGATCCTGACGGTGGGAAAACTGATTGTCCGCCTGCCCCAGAGTCACAACTGAATCCTGTCTTTTGCGGAGCTGCTGTCGGCAGCTCCTGTTTTTTTCAACCTTTTTCAAAAAATTTGATTTTCAGGTGAGAGTTTTTTCGCTTTTTTGTACCTAATTAGATGAAGGGCATATGTATTTTATGACTTTACTTTCCGAAGGGAGGTTTTCAACAATATGTATGATACAGAAAAACGGGTCGAACTGGTGAAAAAACGGGTGCATGAAAAATATCGCCGGAAGATGCGCCGCGGGATCTGCCGGCTGTCTGCCCTGTGCGCAGCATTGTCTGCGTTCCTTGTGGGAACGGTGCACACAGTAGCCGGCCAGACGCAGATCACCGCCCGGGGAATGTACGGTTCTATCCTGCTGCATGAAGACGCCGGCGGTTATGTGCTGGTGGGGGTAATTTCTTTCTCCACAGCAGTCATGATCACTGTGCTGTGTATCAGACTCCGGGAAAGAGAACACCGCGGACAAGGCACGGGAAAAGGAAACGCATCGCAACAACGGGAGGGAAAAAATAAATGAAAAAACAAAGAAGACGGATCTATGCGGCGCTGCTTTGCAGTTCCATGGTACTTTCTCTGGTCTCCATGCCGGTATCAGCAGCAGAAACCGGACAGCTGACGAATCCCCCGACATCCACAGAGGGTCCGGGTTCCCCGGAAAGCGCATCGGGAAATGAAGCGGCAGCGGTTCTGAACGGACTGTACGCAGCACTGCCGGTAGCAAACGGTGTGAAGGAAGTGGCGACAGCGGATGAGCTGACGGACGCACTGGCAGATAGCAGTATTTCCATAATCACACTGAAGGATGATGTTGAAATCAGCAGTACTCTGACAGTTAACCGCACTGTGACGCTGGATTTGAACGGTAATGTACTGAAAATGACCGGCAGCGACAGCGTAATCAAGGTGGAGGCGGACGGCGATCTGACGATTCAGGACAGGAACACAACCACACAACACACCTTTAACCCGCACTGTAAATATCAGTTCTGGTACATTGATATGTGGGAACTGGACAAAGATGGCTCGGAAATTGTCTCCGGTGGAGTTATTACAGGCGGTGGCGGTGATCAGAATAACGGCGGCGGTGTGCTTGTTGCCGGCGGTACACTGACCATGGCCGGTGGCAGCATCGTCGGATGTTCGGCAAGGAGTCGAGGCGGCGGTGTATACCTTGGCAAAGACTCTGACACCGGAAAAAGCGGCACATTCATCATGACGAGCGGAAGTATTATCGGCTGTGCGGCCCAGCTAGGCGGCGGCGTGTATGTCACCTCGGGGTGCACATTCGTCATGGCTACCAGCTCTAATATCCACAACTGCATCGCAAATAACGATGGTGGCGGTGTAATAAACCACGGCACCTTTCAAATGCGCGGTGGAACAATCAGTACATGCACGACAGTAGCATTTGGGGGCGGCGGTGTTTGCAACAATGGAACCTTTATTATGTCAGACGGTATGATTAAAGGCTGCACTAGCCCCGACGGTCAGTATGCTTCAGGTGGCGGGGTGCGGAACAGTAATCAGTTCACTATGACAGGAGGCATGATCGGTGATCCGGATAATGAGAATGACGCAAGCCATGTATACAATACTTCAAGCCAGGAGACTACTCTTACTATAAGCGGCAATGCAAAAATCTACACAGATATAACAAACGTTGGCATCCTGAATGCTGACGGCGGCGAAATAGCCGGCACAATGACGAACGATACCAACGAGTACGGCAGCGGCACGATCACCGGCAGCGAGGGTGCCGCCGGCAGCACTGAGTTCCAGGGCAAAGTGACCAACACCGGTACCATCCGGAAGGGCACATTCACAGATGAGGTCATAAATGAGAGCAGCGGTGCCATTAACGGCGGCACATTTACCGGTACGATCACGAACAATGATGGTACGGTTTCAGGCGGTGATTTCAGCAAAGCCACCCTGAACGGTATGCTCGTGATCACTTTTGACCCGGACAATGGAGACCAGAGCATCACCCAGAAAGTGGATTGGAGCAAGGACGGAGCGGCACTCACCGCCCCCGCTTCCACCAATGAGGGGCATAGTCTTGACGGCTGGTATTATGATAACAATGGTACGGAAACAAAATGGAACTTTGACACGGATAAAGCCAGATACACCATGACCCTCAAGGCAAAATGGGAACTCTCCACCTATTCCGTAACGCTGCAGACGGACGGCGGTACAATTGCCAGCGGAAAAGAAGTAACCGGCTACACTTACGGCACTGGAGCAGTTCTTCCGACCGCCGATGATATTACCCGCGAGGGATATCGCTTTGACGGCTGGTACGCAGACAGCAGTTTTTCCGGTTCGCCCGTCACAGAGATCACAGGTACCGATACGGAAAATAAAACGTTCTACGCAAAATGGACGAAGAACACGACTCCCATCATCTCCGGAAACACGATCAATTATATCGTGGAGCACTACAAGACGGACGGCAGCGGCTACACGCTGGCGGAAACAGAACATTCCGCAGGGAAGACAGGTGATACCGTCACAGCAACGCCGAAAACCTATGAAGGCTTTACCTACAATCCGGCAATCTCCACCGCCAGCGGAACGTTGAAGAAGATCAGCGGTCCGGAGGATATCGTGACCCTGAAACTCTACTATGATATGAATGCTGACACCGAACAGGAAAGCACCGACAACGGCCCCGAGGAAAAGGCTGACCGTGAGAATCCCTCTCCTGTCGTGAAAAAAACCCCTCCTATATGACCTATACCGTACAGGCAGGTGACACTCTCTGGGCAATCGCCAGAAAATACAACTGCTCCATAACCGAGATCGTGGCAGCCAACAGTGACCGGATCAAGAACCCGAACCGGATTCACGCCGGCTGGCAGCTTAAGATTCCCCAAAGCGGAGCGCCTATCACAGGCGGCACTCCCGATGCTGTCCTGCCTGAGAATAAGAAAAGCGGGATATACATCGTCAGACAGGGCGACACCCTCTGGGCAATCGCCAGAAAGTGTGGCTGCTCTGTAGCCGAGATCATCTCCCTGAACCGGGAACTGATCCGCAATCCTGCTCTGATTTATTCAGGCTGGGAACTGAAAGTACCACAGGATTAGCCTCCCCTGAAAGAATCTACCGTGCTAGTCATACTTCATAATATCGGATCAGATAATATCTAAGGGAAAAAGGCCAAAAAAAAGACGGCCAAAGGCCGATGATCTGAATTCCTTGAATTCTTTTGATTTCTCAAATCCGCGCAATCGACGGACACATTTCGATTGCGCGGAAATCTGAGCTATGAAATTCCATAAATACTTTGTTTCACCTGTGTGCCCCGGTCAGGCGATGTTTCCAAAACAGAAATACAAAAATTACATCTCCTCGATCACTTTCATAAGCTCATCTACATCAATGCCATGTACCATAGCTGCCTCTTCCAGGGTCTCTCCCTGTGAAGCAGGGCATCCCAGGCAATGCATTCCTGCATCGAGGAGTACGGGAGCTACTTCAGGATTGGCACGTAAGATCTCACCAATGGTCATGTCTTTTGTTACTCCGGTCATATCGGTCTCCTTTCTGCCGTATAAGGCTTTTTTAGTATAATACTTTCCCCGGAATAAGGCAAGATTATTCTTGTACATCCGCATTTGTTCTTCCCCGAAGATCAGCTCTGCCGCACACTACATTCATAAAAGCATTTGCTTCGCAAATGGCGCCGCTTCGCAGCTCATCTTTTATTTCATGTTGGTGTGCTTTGTCCATGAAAAAGAGATTTTCGTGCTTTGTGTGCAAGCACCCACGCACGTCAACCTCTTTTTCATGTCAGAGCTGATGTACAAAACTCGGAACAATTCCTAAAAAGGTTGACACTTACCCTTGTCAGGTAGTACACTTTTATCGTAAAGAAACAGCTTGGGATACCAGCGCAACTGGTACTCTCAGTTGATAATATTAATTGTTTTTACCAGAAGGAGGTAAATTTTCATGGCAGAAGCATGGAGAGGTTTTAAAAAAGATGGCCACTGGGATGTAGACGTCAATGTACGTAACTTCATCCAGACCAACTACACTCCGTATGATGGAGATGAGAGCTTCCTGGAGGGACCTACCGAAGCAACTAATAAGCTTTGGGGCAGACTTCAGGAGTTACAGAAGGAAGAGCGTGAGCATAACGGCGTTCTGGAATGCGAAACAGAGGTCGTATCCAGTCTGACCGCTTATGGCCCTGGCTATATTGATGAATCTATGAAGGATCTGGAGCAGATCGTTGGTCTGCAGACAGACAAGCCTTTAAAGAGAGCATTCATGCCTTATGGTGGTATCAAGATGGCTCAGCAGGCTGCAAGCACCTATGGCTACGAAGTAAACGCTAAATATGACAAAATCTTCAACGAGTACCACAAGACTCACAACCAGGCAGTATTTGATGCTTATACCGATGAGATGAAGGTTGCTCGTCATACCCATATCGTTACCGGTCTTCCCGATACCTATGGCCGTGGACGTATCGTAGGCGACTACAGAAGAGTTGCTCTGTACGGTATCGATTTCCTGATCGAGCAGAAGAAGAAGGATAAGAAGAACTGCGGTACCGGCGTTATGACCGAGGAAATCATTCGTCTGAGAGAAGAGATCGCTGATCAGATCAAGGCTCTGCAGGGAATGAAGGAAATGGCTAAGATTTACGGCTACGATATTTCCGGTCCCGCTACCACCGCTAAGGAAGCTATCCAGTGGTTATACTTCGGTTACCTGGCAGCTATCAAGACCCAGAACGGTGCAGCTATGTCCGTTGGACGTATCTCTACTTTCCTGGACATCTATATTGAGAGAGACTTAAAGGAAGGCACCCTGACCGAGAAAGAAGCTCAGGAGCTGATCGACCATATGACCATGAAGTTCCGTATGGTTAAGTTCGCTCGTATTCCTTCTTACAACCAGCTGTTCTCCGGTGACCCCGTATGGGCTACTCTGGAAGTTGGTGGTATCGGCATGGACGGCCGTCATATGGTTACCAAGAACGACTATCGTTTCCTGCATACTCTGGAGAACATGGGACCCAGCCCCGAGCCGAACCTGACCGTTCTGTACTCCAGCGCTCTGCCTGATAACTTTAAGAAGTACGCAGCTAAGATTTCTGTGAATACTTCTTCCATCCAGTACGAGAACGATGACGTTATGAAGCCTATCTGGGGTGATGACTACAGCATCTGCTGCTGCGTATCCGCTACTCAGACCGGTAAGGAGATCCAGTTCTTCGGTGCTCGTGCTAACCTGGCTAAGTGCTTACTGTACGCTATCAACGGTGGTAAGGATGAGAAGCATCTGGACAAGGACGGCAAACATATGCAGTGTGGTCCTGAAATCGCTCCTATCACTTCCGAGTACCTTGATTTCGATGAAGTTATGCATAAATACGACATCATGCTTGACTGGTGTGCATCTCTGTATGTTAACATCCTGAACCTGATCCACTACATGCATGATAAATACTACTACGAAGCAGCTGAGATGGCTTTGATCGATACCGATGTAAGAAGAACCTTCGCAACCGGTATTGCAGGTCTGTCTCACGTAGCTGACTCCCTGTCCGCTATCAAGTATGCTAAGGTTAAGGTTATCCGTGATGACCAGGGTTGTGCTGTAGACTTCAAGATCGAAGGCGACTTCCCTAAGTACGGTAACGATGATCCCAGAGCTGATGAATTCGCTGTATGGCTGCTGAAGACCTTCATGGAGAAGATCAAGAAGAACCACACCTACAGAAATTCTGAGCCTACCACTTCCGTACTGACCATTACCTCTAACGTTGTATATGGTAAGGCTACCGGTGCTCTGCCCGATGGTAGAGCAGCTTACACACCGTTCGCTCCCGGTGCATCACCTTCCTACGGTGCTGAGAAGAGTGGTCTTCTGGCTTCTCTGAACTCTGTAGCTAAGCTGCCTTATGAGTATGCTCTGGATGGTATCTCCAATACCCAGACCATGGCTCCTTCCGCTCTTGGTCACAACCTTGACGAGCAGAAAGAAACTCTGGTACGTGTAATGGATGGTTACTTCGATCGTGGTGCTCATCACCTCAACGTTAACGTATTCGGTACCGAGAAGCTGTTAGATGCACAGGCTCATCCTGAGAAGCCTGAGTACGCTAACTTCACCATCCGTGTATCCGGTTATGCTGTTAAGTTCATCAGCCTGACCAAGGAGCAGCAGGATGACGTTATCGCAAGAACCTGCCATAAGAGTCTGTAATCCAGTCTTTACAGGTTTGTAAGATAATAGAATGCATAAGGGGCCGGGCAGTAATGTCCGGTCTCTTTTTGGGTACACTATTCAGAACCATTAAATATTTTCGGACGCTCTTCGAATGCTTGCATTCGCAAGAGTATTTGAAAATATTTATTTGGCGAAGCCATCTCCATGAGCAAAAGGAAAGTTCCGAAGGAACGATTTTGCGAATGGAGTTCTGAATAGTGTTAACTACACTCACCCCTCAGCTGCCTGCACGGCAGAGAATGGAGATTATTACAATGATCAAAGGCAGAATTCACTCATTAGAATCCTTCGGCGCAGTAGACGGACCCGGAATCCGCTATCTTATTTTCCTCAAGGGCTGCAATATGCGTTGTCAATATTGCCACAACGTAGATACCTGGAATCCCGACACTGACAATCTGATGACAGCAGACGAGCTTCTGGATAAAGCAGAGCGTTTCCGCAGCTACTGGGGCAAAGAAGGCGGCATCACCGTCAGCGGCGGCGAAGCCTTATTACAGATCGATTTTCTGATCGATCTTTTCCGCAAGGCCCACGAGAGAGGCATCAATACCAATCTTGATACTTCCGGACAGCCTTTTACCAGAGAAGAGCCTTTCTTCTCCAAATTCAATGAATTACTGAAATATACTGATCTCGTCATGTTGGACATCAAACATATTGATGATGAAGAACACAAGAAGCTAACCGGCCATACCAACAAGAATATTCTAGACTGCGCAAGATACCTTTCCGAGCAGGGTATTCCCATGTGGATCCGTCATGTACTGGTGCCCGGAATTACTGACAATGACGAATACCTGAAAAAGACAAGAGAATTTATTGATACTCTGGATACCGTCATGAAAGTAGAAGTTCTTCCATACCATACTCTGGGTGAGTACAAGTGGAAAGAACTGGGGATTCCGTACAAGCTTGAGGGTGTAGAACCGCCCACCGAAGAGAGGATCCAGAACGCGAAGAAGATTCTGGAGTTCAATAAATATAAATAAGCAACTGTAACTATTGATAAAAAATACTAAATAAGGCTTGTATTCAAAGCCCATTTATATTACAATACAAGTGGTTATATTGATAAATTTGTATCAAACAAGAGATTTGATACACGCAAAATAGGAGGAAAAGATTATGGCATTTGTTATTGGTGATGCTTGCGTAGCATGTGGAGCTTGTGAGGCACAGTGCCCCGTTGGCGCTATCAGCATGGGCGACGGAAAGTTTGAAATCGATGCAGATAAGTGCATCAGCTGCGGTTCCTGCGCAGGTCAGTGCCCTGTTGGTGCTATCGCAGAGGATTAATTCCTGATTCAGAACGTACCCCGGGGAAGGCATTTCAGAAAATGAAATGCCTTTTCTTTTTTTCTGCCTTAATTTCCCTGCCGGTATTTTCTTTGTCTGCGATCTCTGTGGACTCTTTTTCCACTTTCGGCCTTCTCTCCTCTTTCTGCTGTTTCCGCAGTTGTCCCCTGGTCTTTTTCCGCAACAGCTCGTCCATCTTCTGATAGTACTCCTCGCTGCGCTGTTCCAGTCTGCGGTCTCTCTCCTCTTCCCGTTCTTCTCTGCTGCGGAACTGATAATCCAGCTCCTTGACCATGCTTTCCTTGAGTTCCCGGCAAAGGTCCTGGTTATTCTCCCGTACTGCCTCACGGATCAACTGTTGCAGGATCCACTGGAGCCTTTTAGCCTTCTCTTCCCTGCTTTCACTCTGCAGTCCTTCCTTCTCCGGCACCGTACATATCCTCTCCTGCGGCTGTACCGGCATCTCTTTATCCACCGGTTTATCAACGATCTCGATGGCCATGTGTGGTGTCCGGACTTCTGCCGGCTCTTTCCGGGCTTCTACAGGCTCTTTTTCCCGTTCCTCCGGCAGTACGTCCAGCCGTCCGTCCTTTAATATCATTTTAATTGCTTTCAACTGTAATCCCCTTTCTTTCATGCTCTTGATCTCTTTGAACCGTTCCACGTCTTCCTTCGTATAATAGCGGTGCCCCAGCTCGTTTCTTTTGATGGGCAGATGTAATTCCTCTTCCCAATAGCGAAGTACATGGCTCTCCACCTTTACCTGTTTTGCAGCATCCGAAATCAATAAATACTCTCCCATATTCTCTTCCTTTCCACATATCCATATATAATAAAAATACGAAAGAGAACAGGTGCGGGGAATCTCCCTCACTTGTTCTCTTTCGTATTTTATGTTCTGTATTCGTAATATACTTAGAAATCTTTTTTTCTGTCGTTTTCCAGATTGGCAAACTTGGTGTATTCCGGCAGCCATGCCAGCTGTACGGTTCCGATGGGACCGTTTCTCTGTTTGGCTATGATGATCTCCGAAATACCTTTATCCGGCGAATCGTGATTATAATAATCATCACGGTAGATGAACATTACCACGTCGGCGTCCTGCTCGATGGCTCCGGACTCACGCAGGTCAGACAACATAGGGCGATGATCCGGTCTCTGCTCTACAGCCCGGCTCAACTGAGACAATGCCAGCACCGGTACGGACAGCTCTCTGGCGACTGCTTTCAGGGATCTCGAAATATCGGAAATCTCCTGCTGTCTGGAATCGCTGCTTCTTCCGCCACTTCCCGACATCAACTGTAAGTAGTCGATGATGATCATGGACAGACCGTTTTCCTGCTTCATTCTTCTGCATTTGGAACGAAGCTCGGCAATGCTGATACCGGGGGTATCGTCGATCATCAGCTTGGACTTGCCGATGACACCGGCACTCTCGATCAGTCGTTCCCATTCCTGGTCATTCAGTTGGCCGGTACGGAGCTTCTGGGCGTCCACGCTGGATTCCAGGGAAAACATACGATTGATCAGCTGCTCCTTACTCATTTCCAGACTGAATATGACTACCGGCAGATTCTGCTTAAATGCTACATGCTGCGCGATATTCAATACAAACGCCGTCTTACCCATGGAAGGACGGGCTGCGATCAGCACCAGGTCCGAGGGCTGCATTCCGGCGGTACGATAGTCCAGATCAATGAATCCGGTGGCAATACCTGTGACGGTTCCGTGCAGTTTGGAAGCCTTCTCGATCTTGTCCATGGCGTTCATGACTACGGTACGAATCGGTACGAATTCCTTGACGTTTTTCTTCTGTACCACTTCATTGATCTTGCTCTCGGTACTCTCCAGAATCGTATCCAGACTCTCCTTGCCGCTATAACAGGTATTGGCAATCTCTTCATTGGTACGGATCAGACGCCGGAGTGTTGCCTTCTCCGCCACGATTCCAGCATAATACTTGATATTGGCGGAAGTAGGTACTGCTGCAATCAGATTCGTCAGGAAATCCAGTCCACTGACCTCGGGAGGCACATCCTCCTTGGATCGCAACCGATCCTGCAAAGTGACAAAGTCAATGGGCTTTCCTTCATTGTTCAACTCTACGATGGTGTCAAATACCACACCGTACTGCCTGTTGTAGAAATCCTCTCCGGAGATCTGCTCTGTGGCAGCCGCAATGGCTTCCGCGTCAATGAACATAGAGCCGATGACTGACTGCTCCGCCTCTAAACTGTGAGGCATTATTCTTTTGATTACATTTTCATCCATTGCGGGCATGGGGTCGTCTACGCCTCCGTAACTTTCACCGTCAGCTTCGCTGCCACCTGGGGATGAAGCTTCACTGTTACCTCATAGGAGCCGAAGTTCTTCAGACTCTCCGGCAGCTGGATTTTCTTCTTGTCAATCTCGATACCATGCTGTTCCTTGCAGGCAGTTGCAATCTCTTTGGAGGATACAGAACCGAAGGTTCTTCCGCCCTCTCCTGCCTTGATCTTGACCACGACCTGCTTAGTCTCCAGCTCTGTTGCCAGCGCCTTTGCCGCATCCAGATTCTCCTGTGCCACCTTCTCTTCGTTTGCCTTATGGAGCTTCAGATCGTTCAGATTCTTGGAGCTTGCCTCCACACCGATCTTCTTCGGTAAAATATAGTTTCTTGCATATCCTTCGCTGGCCTCAATGATGTCACCTTTTTTTCCCAGCTTTTTTTCATCCTGAAGTAAAATAATTTTCATAGGATCAACCTGCCTTTCCTGAATCTTCTGTTTTATATGGTAAGACTTTTCAAACGGAATCCCTTAGATCTCACCGGATTCCAGCATGTCGTCGATGGTGTGCTTCAATACGCCAATGGCCTCTACCAGTCCCACGCCTTCCATCTGGCAGGCTGCGGTATTCATGTGGCCTCCACCGCCCATACGCTCCATGATGATCTGTACATTGACCTCATCAATGGATCTGGCGCTGACATAGATCTTGCCCTGATAATCGGTAAGTACAAAACTTGCCTTAATGCCCTTGATATTCAGCAGTTCGTTGGCTGCCTGCGCACCAATGATGGTAGGGCTGGGCAGATCCTCTGCGGTACACAGAGAGATTGCAAAGAACTGCTTGTAGATCTCTGCCTGACTGACAGCATCCGCCTTGGCCTTGTATTCTGCTGCATCCTCACGGAACAGTTTTCTCACACGGGTCACATCCGCACCGTTTCTGCGCAGGAATGCGGCAGCCTCGAAGGTGCGGACACCTGTCTTGGTCATAAAGTTATTGGTATCGATCATGATACCGGAATACATACAATCCGCCTCTTCCGTACGGATCTTGATATTGTCGTAGGTATACTGCAAGATCTCGGATACCATCTCGCAGGCGGAGGATGCATAAGGCTCCACATAAGACAATGTGGCATTCTCAATGGTCTCCGTACCCTGTCTGTGGTGGTCCAGTACTACGACGGATTTGCAGAAGCGAAGCAGATCCGGGCACTCTGTGATGGAGGGCTTATTGACATCCACCACCACCAGAACCGTATTGCTGCCTGCCATATCAATGGCCTGCTGGCTGGTGATGATCATATCCTCGTCATATTCCGGATTGTTCTTAAACAGCTCCACCAGCGGCTGTACAGAGGTCGTAGCCTCGTTCAATACAATGTGAGCCTTTCTGCCCAATGTCTGGGCGATCCGGTAAATACCCACCGCAGAACCGAAGCTGTCCACATCCGGCATCCGGTGTCCCATAACGATAACACGGTCTTTTCCAGTGATAATCTCCCGCAGGGCATGAGCTTTTACTCTTGCCTTGACACGGGTATTCTTCTCTACCTGCTGACTCTTGCCGCCGTAGTAGGTGATGCTCTCCGGAGTCTTGATCACGGCCTGATCCCCGCCACGTCCCAGCGCCAGATCAATGGCGGTACGGGCGAATTCATAGTTCTGTGCATAAGTCAGGCCATCCAGACCAATCCCGATACTGATGGTCACTGCCATTTCATTGCCGATGTTTACGGTCTTGACCTCTTCCAGCAGATCGAAACGGTTCTCCTGCAACTGTGCTACCGCTTTTTTCCGCATGATTACCAGATACTTGTCCTTTTCCAGCTTCTTGCTGATACCGTCCAGAGATGCAATGTACTTGTTCACCTTACGGTCGATCAGTGCGATCAGCAGGGATCTGCGGACTTCCTCAACGCTCTCCAGCGCTTCCTCATAGTTGTCCAGATAGATCATGCCTACGCTCAGACTCTGGTCATCCACTTCCTGCAGTGCAATATGCAGTGCCGTCTCATCAAAGAGATAGACGGCAATCAGATAACCGTTATAGCCTTCTGCATCGATCATATCGCTGTGTTCCGCCATCTCCTTCAGAGAAATCTTGCGGAATTTGGCCACATACTCACAGCCCTCGTATTCCAGTTCATACTGTGCCTCGTCCACACCAGATTCGTCCGGAAGCCTGTCCCGGGTAATGGTAGGAAACAGGGAAGTGATGGATTTACTGTAGCCCTTGGGCTGATGCACCACATTCTCAAAGGCAATGTTGGTCCAGATCACCTTGCCGGAATCGTCCAGAAGGGCATATGGCAATTCCAGATCCCGCAGCAGTTTTCGCTGGATCTGACCATATTCCGTGGCAAAGCTGATCAGCTCGTTCATGATGATCGGCTTGTTGTAGAAATACAGCGTCAGGGTAATTGCAAAATAAAAAATCGTAAATCCGAAGGTAAGCAGTCCTGCACGGAAATCCAACATGAATACCGCCGCATCGATAGCCAGCAGTAACAGGCCCAGATATAGGGTAAACTGGATATATGTACGGATCCTGCCTTTCAGTCTGATTCGTTTTTTCATGAAAGAACACCTCTCAATATTTGCGTTCGACAACTTCTATTATAACAAATAATAACCCGCTCCGCCACCATATTATTTTGACGAATAGACAATATTCCTCTGTCAAATTTGTGCTTTTTGTCAGCTTTTCCGGACGGAGAGCCGTTCTCTTACTTACACAGTTCCCAGAAAGCCACTGCGCTGGCGGCCGCCACGTTCAGAGAATCCACACCATGGGCCATGGGAATGCACACCGTATCGTCACAGTCCGCAATGGTATCCGCTGCCAGTCCTTCCCCTTCCGTTCCCAGAATAATGGCAAGCTTTTCGACATTATGCAGTTTCTCATCATCCGGCCGCAAGCTGTCTTCTTTTAAAGCCATGGCTACGGTATGATACCCCATCTTCCGCAGCTGTTCCATGGTATGCTCCGGCCAGTCCTTTGTCTCCAGGATCGTCCACGGCACCTGGAATACGGTTCCCATGCTGACTCTTGCTGCCCGACGGTACAACGGGTCACTGCAGCCTCCCGTCAACAATACTGCATCGATTCCCAACGCTGCCGCAGAACGGAAAATTGCGCCTACATTTGTTGGATTTACAACATTTTCCAGAACAGCAATGCGTCTGGCATTTCCGCACAAGTCTTCCATCTTCGGCAATGCTCTTCTGCGCATGGCACAGAGCATTCCTCTCGCCAGTTTAAAACCGGAAATCTCCGACAGCACTGCATTGGATGCCACATATACGGGAATTTCCCCAGACACCTCTGCAATCCGCCCCAGGATTTCCCTGCCCTTCTCCGAATCCGCTTCCCGCTGTTCCATCAGAAGTGACAGTGGCTCATATCCCGCTGCCAGTGCCCGTAGAATCACATTGGGGCTCTCCGCAATGAACAGCCCCCGCTCTGGCTCATAATAATGAAAAAGTTGTACCTCCCTGCGTTCATTGTAGATCTCCAGTTCCGGTGTATGCAGATCAGTAATTGGTATTAATCTATGCTTATCTGTACTCATGCTTTTGCGATACCTTTTCTCCAATCATTTTCTCTTTTTATTATAATGGAGCATCCGGCCCCCGTCAAACGCAACTGTTACCCTGTACTCGGCTCATGGTATACACAAAAAGACCAGCCACAAAGGGCTGGTCTCTCATCTTAGTCTGAATTATTCAGCTACGTAAGGCATAAGTGCTACGTGACGTGCTCTCTTGATAGCAACGGTCAGTGCTCTCTGATGCTTTGCACAAGTACCGGTAATACGACGAGGAAGGATCTTACCTCTCTCAGATACATACTTCTTCAGCTTAGCTGTATCCTTGTAATCGATTACGTTATCTTTACCACAGAATACGCAAACTTTCTTTCTTCTGCGCATACCGCCTTTTTTTCTCATCGGAGAATCGGTCTTCTCAGTCTTATTAAAAGCCATTATTATTACCTCCTATCGGAATCTGTCAGGGCAGAGGCGGGTGTCAGCTCCGCTTGTCACTGAAACTTAGTTAAAGGGTAATTCTTCATCGATGCCGTCAGGGATGTTCATAAAACCATCACCGGCTCCGGAAGGAGCGGGGGCATTATTACCACCACCAAAACCAGCGTTCTGGTATCCACCGTCATTATTGCCGGCAGATGCATTCTTGCTCTCTGCGAACTCTACGTTCTCAACCACTACATCGGTAGTGTACACACGCTGTCCATCCTTATTGGTATAGCTGCCGGTCTGGATACGTCCTTCCACAACGAACTTTGTTCCCTTGTGGCCATATCTCTCAATAAACTCACCGGTTCTGCCAAACGCTACACAGTTAATAAAATCAGCATCCGGCTCACCGTCACGCTTAAATCTTCTATCTACTGCTATGGAAAAACGAGCAATCGCTGTTGCGGTAGCTCCCTGAGAATATCTTACCTCAGGATCCCTTGTTAAACGTCCCATAAGAATTACTTTATTCATATTTCGCTTCTCGCTTTCTGTTTATGCCTCGTCCTGTCTAACGCATAAGTATCTGATCACGTTGTCCATGATACGAACACGGCTCTCAATCTCTGCAGGAACAGTGCTCTCAGCTTCAAATCTGATGAAGTAGTAGAAAGCTTCTTTCATCTTCTGAACTTCGTAAGCAAGCTTCTTCTTGCCCCACTCGTCCACTTCTGTGATGTTGCCGCCGAATCTCTCAACCAGTGCTTTGCACTTGTCAACAACGGCTGCTCTCTCATCATCCTCGATCTTAGCGCTAACAACAACGGCTAATTCGTACTTGTTCATGTTAGTTACCTCCTTTTGGTCTCTGGCCCATATTTTATATATGAGCAAGGAATAAAGTGTCTCACGAATGAACATGATACCATATTCCTGTCCACTTTTCAAGATTTTTCAACGATTTCTTTCACATTTTTTTCTAACAGTTTTCTTGCGATCATGATCTGGTGTCCACAGCCCAGACATTTCAGCCGGAAATCTGCTCCCACACGGAGTACTTCCCATTCTCTGCTGCCGCAGGGATGCTGTTTTTTCAGTTTCAATACATCTCCCACATTAATATCCATAACATTTTCCTCTTCTTTTCCTGCCTGTATCGCCACTTCTCCGCAAACATGTCGCGACAGAGGCCTGTGATTCTGTATTATAAATGGTTTGCCATAAAGTCCTTCACTACCCCGAAAGCCTCCCGCAGCAGGTTATTCGGTACGGTAACGGGATAAGTTCCCGCGGACAGTCCCTCTACATGGGCATAGCCCTGTTTTCTCGCAATAGCCAACGCCCGGAACATATGAAAATTGTTGGTAATAACCACAACACTGTCCTCTGATTTGTCCAGCAGTTCTCCGCTGAAAATCAGATTCTGCGTGGTATTCGTGGAAGCATCCTCCATGAGGATCCGCTCCGGATCGATCCCGGCGGTTTCCAGATATCCTTGCATTCCCTCGGCCTCGCTGATGGGTTCATTGTATCCCTGTCCACCGGACACGATGACTTTGGTCTCTGGATTGGCATTCAGATATTCTATGGCTTTATCCAGCCGTTTCTGTAGCACATAACTGGGGCCGGAAGTCTTCCACTGGGCTCCCAGTATGATCACATAATCCGCACCTTCCTGCGCCGTGGCATGGAACTGACTGACGATCATCCCTTCTATAATAAGAAGCAATACCATCCCTGCCATCACAAGACTCCGGAATGTAATATGCAGCCATCGGGGGATCCAGTAATATACGGTTCTGTGGGCCAGCACCCATGCCCATGCGGCACAAAAAGCACCAATCACACCCCAGACCAGGAAAAAGTAGCTGCCGAAGGCAACAAAAAGACCGATCCCCACACAGTACAGCAGACACAGCACCGCCAGAACATATAACGCCCTTGCTCCGTAATGTTTTTCTCCCACGCCTCTGCCTCTGGGATCCAGATAGATCACTTTTTTACTTTTTTCCCTCGGAATCAAGTGGTTCCTTTTCATACTGCCTCCATTCTTTCCTACGATCTATTGTAGCATATCTCCTACGGCAGTCTCAATACCACATATTTTAGGGTTTTCTTAATTTTTTCGAAAATTTTCTTTACCAGACACTGATTGACTTGTCACTCACCTAACACTATGATGTAATTAACATACTACTTCTGAAAAAAGAAACGGATGGAAACCTTATGCATACCACATTATCCAAAAAAGATTTTTCCCGATATCTGCCCTTCCTCCTGCTGGTGATGACCGTTTTCCGCGTCCTCGCCGGACTGAGGATTCCTTATATGATCCTGGCAAATCAGCGCTATGATGACCGGCTGCTGTTCGAGAATGCTTACGATCTGCTGAGCGGCGTGTGGCTTGGCAGCTACGATTCTTATACACTGGCAAAAGGAATCGGCTATCCGCTGTTTCTGGTACTGGCGAAAAAGCTGTGCCTTCCTTACTCTGTTCTGCTGTCGCTGTTGCAGGCGGCCGGTGCATGGCTGTTTGTCCGCGCAGTGTCTGTGAGATGGCAGAATCCCTATGGGCAGGCAATTCTCTATCTGCTCCTGTTGTTTTCCCCCATCAGCCTCACGCTGTTGGTCACGCAGCGGCTGTACCGCATGGCAATCGTTCCGGGAATGGTCCTGGTGGTATTTTCCAGCATGATCGGACTGACTCTGCGCAAAGAGCTCCCCTTGAAAAAACAGCTGCCCTGGGCGGTTCTGACCGGCGTGGCTCTTGCCTTTTTCTGGCAGATCCGGGAGGATTCCGTCTGGATCCTGCCGTTTATCGCCGTTATGACGGTATGGAACGTGGGTTATGTAATTCTGGTCCTGCATAAGAAATTAAACACAAAGGCACTTCTGCTTCACTGCCTGACCATGTTATTGCCACTCCTTCTCCTGTTCGGTGCCAACACCGGTGTCTCCGTCGTCAACCGGATCCACTACGGTGTTTTCCTGAACAACGACCGCACGGAGGGAAATTTTGCAGAGCTGATGTCCCTGTTGTATCATCTGGACAGCAATATGAGAACCAATCCCGACATCTGGATCTCCCGGGATACTATTGTCAGAGCAGAAGCAGCCAGTCCCACTCTGCAGCAGATTCAGCCACTATTGGACAGTTATACCGAAGACTGGGCCACAAGGGATGGTGAGATTCCCGGCGATCACTTCAGCTGGGTACTGCGGGATGCGGTACAGGACTCAGGAATTGCCCCGAATGCCGTCAGTGCACAGACCTTTTATGGCAATGTCGTCTCCGAACTGCGGGCCGCCGTAGCCAGTGGCGAGCTGACCGAAAAGACGGACGGTGCCCTCTATTTTTCCTCCCAATCCCGTGGAGTACTGCCGGAAGAAATTCCCGGTATCCTCAGTGATACTTTGCAGAATATCTGGAAAATTGCAGGATACACCGATTGTGCTTTGAGCAGTTCCGCCAAAAGTGCCGGCCGGCTGTCGGATATCCGTCGTATGGAATCCTTTGCCTCCTGCCTGACCGTGTACCCCACACTGTCACAGTTTCAGGCTGCCGATTATGATTCCATTGAGGATGAGACCTTATATGATTTCAATGAGATCTACAGTTCCGGTATGGTATCTCTTCTGAATAAGAGCAACGCTATCTATCAATTGTTGGGACAGCCCATGTTCCTGCTGGCACTACTTGCCCTTTGTGTGCTGACCGTCCGCGTGATCCATGGACTTTTCCATGGGAACACAAAAGATCTCGAACTGTGGATCCTGACCTGTGGGATTCTGCTCAGTGCCGTTCTGCTGCGTTTCGGCTGTGGCCTGTTCACCGCATGGTTTTCCGAAGACATGCAAAAGTTCATCAACAGCTTCTATTCCTGTGGCGTCTACATTTTGCTGCAGATGTTCAAATATCTGGCGGTTATTACTACTGCCGCCAGCCTGCAACCGATACGGAAACAATATTTTCAAAATTTTTGTAATTCTCATAAGGAAAAGGAGGAATAACTTATGGAAAATTTGAACAAACAGATTCAGGAATTGCAAAAGATCATTGATACCTACGGCAATATCGTATTTTTCGGTGGTGCCGGTGTCTCCACCGAGAGTGGAATCCCGGATTTCCGAAGCGTGGACGGACTGTATCACCAACAGTACGATTACCCGCCGGAGACGATTTTAAGTCACACCTTTTATCGTTCCCACACGGAGGAATTCTTCCGTTTTTACCGGAATAAGATGCTCTTCCCCAATGCACAGCCCAATGCCGCCCATAAAAAACTGGCAGAACTGGAAGCTGCCGGGAAAGTCCGGGCCGTGATCACGCAGAATATCGATGGACTGCATCAGGCCGCCGGAAGTAAGACTGTCCTGGAGCTTCACGGCTCGGTACTGCGCAATTACTGTGAAAAATGCCATCAGTTCTACGGTCTGGATGCTATCTTAAACAGCACCGGCATACCGCACTGTGAGAAATGCGGCGGCACCATTAAACCGGATGTGGTCCTGTACGAGGAAGGACTGGATGAAAAGACGATAAATGCCGCCGTCAGATACATCCACGAAGCAGATGTCCTGATCATCGGCGGCACTTCTCTGGCTGTCTATCCCGCAGCCGGGTTAATTGATTATTTTCAGGGAGATAAGCTGGTGGTCATCAACAAGAGTGCAACACCCAGAGACAGCCACGCGGATCTCCTGGTTCAGGGACCGATTGGGGAAGTATTTCACTCGATCCAGAATCCGTAAGTGATATCCTGTTCTCCGCTGATATGATAAGCATCTTCCACATCAGCGCCCCAGCTGTTGATACCACCCACGCCCCTCACTGCTCCCAGGATGGATACCACCGTCCTGCGGGCAGGAGGTAGTTCTTCATGGTGCATGGCATTTTCCAGTTCCTGTGCCGTATAAGGCAGGCAGGAAAATGCGAAGTGTTTTCCCTCCTCCGCGGTTATTTTTAAACGGCTGCTTCTTTCTCCACGGTCTGTATTATCCAGGGAAGTCTTCCTGACGATCTCCAGCCATTTGGTCTGCATATGCATCCCACAGTCTTGAGGCACCATATAAGGTGTCACCGGCAGGCCCTGTACTTCATACACACCGGGAATTCCTCCTGCCATACGGTCCGGATAGGTCTCTCCGGACAATCCTTCATAGGTATACCTCTCCGCTGCGGTGGGCATCAGAAACCGCATTCCGAATACCGGAAGCTCCGGCAGACCCTGTTTTCCACAATAATCTGCCTGCACATGGATTCTGCCATCCGTTTCCACCGTATAAGTCACTGTCACCTCCGTCACCGGAACTGTCGGTGTCTTATACGTATAGACGATCTCGAATCTGTCACAGGTCTCTTTTCCGGTGTATTTATTATTCGCCGGTGCCAGCGGGATGGCAATCTCCTCTCCATCCATCCGGGCCTCTACCCGGCTGCAGCGTACAAAACGATCCGCTGCGGACCATACCGCACTGCGGAATGCGAATCCACACCCTCTGTCATTGTCCGTGACCGCGCGCCAGAAAGCCGGTCGGGGAGACCTGTACAGCCACTCTTTGCCGTCCTTATATAAAGACTCCATGCCTCCGGAGCCCACGGAGAAAATATAGGAAAAATCCTGTCCATGTATACCGATAGTCACATCACCGATTACGATTCTGAGTGCCATAATAATATCTCACCTCCTGCATTGCCGGTTTTTCACTACGGTCTGCGAATAAGATTCCATTTCCCGAGAATTCATAATCACTGGGTCTGTCATCAAAATCTCCTCCGTAGCGCAGTACTCTCCGTCCTGTGACTTCATCTTCCACCCAAAGCGCCTGGTCAATATAATCCCAGATAAATCCGCCCTGATACATTTCAAAGCGGTCCAATAATTCCATATAGGACTTCATTCCGCCCAGAGAGTTGCCCATGTCATGCATATATTCGCATAACAGATAGGGTTTCTTGGGGTCATGTTCCAGATAATCTATAATTTCCTGCGGGTATGCGTACATACGGCTCTCCACATCCGAGATCCGGTCTTCATAAGCTCTGTTGTGGAAGACACCTTCGTAATGTACCAGCCGTTGATCGTCCTTTTCCTTGAAAAACTGCTGCATGGCAGCAATATCATCTCCGGCATAGGATTCATTTCCCAGAGACCAGAACAGGATCGAAGGATGATTCTTAAAGCATTCAAAATTGGTTCTGGCACGGTCCACTACCGCTTCCTTCCACTCCGGCAGGGAACCGGGCACATTCCAGGAAGGTTCCACAGCTCCCATCTTCTGCCAGGAGCCGTGACTCTCCAGATTCGTCTCCGCCATCATGTAAATACCGGCTTCATCGCACAATGTGTACCATTCCATGCGATCCGGATAATGACAGGTACGGACGGCATTGATATGGTTACGTTTGAAGCATTCGATGTCCCATTTCATGTCTTCCAGGGAAATACACCGTCCGGAAGCTGCATTCCACTCATGGCGGTTCACTCCACAGATCACCAGCCGCTCGCCGTTCAGTTTCATCACTCTATCCGTAGGATCCAAAATAAAATCCCGGAAGCCGATCTTATAAGGCACCACTTCCGTCACTTCACCCTCACTGTCTGTCAGCGTGATCTCCAACTGATATAAGTACGGATTCTCATGGCTCCAGGGGACTACTTTTTCTGCCAATGTTTCCCGAAGGTGCAGCGTCTGCTCCACCTGTGACTGCAAAATCTGTGTCTGCTCCAACAGGCATTTCCCGTTGGCATCCGACAGACATACACGCATTTTGCCCGGGTGCTGTCCCGCATCTGCGGCAGATACTTTTACCGTCAGATCTAAAGTGCCCATTGCATCCTGTACGCTATAATTAGGCTTTGCCCAGAGATCTTCCACATGCCAGCCGGGCTTTGCATAAAGCTTTACACTGCGGAAGATTCCGAAAAAGCGGAAGAAATCCTGGTCTTCGAGAAATGCCGCCGTACTGCGCTTATGCACTTCCACCGCCAGCAGATTGTCCTTTTCCTTAATATAAGGTGTCAGATCGAATTCAGAGGGAGTAAAGCTGTCCTCGGCATATCCCACGAAATGCCCGTTCAGCCAGACATACATCGCCTGTTCCACACCTTCGAAACAGATGATCACCCGCTTTCCCCGCAGACCATCTGCCAGATGAAAACGCTTGCGATAACTTCCTACGGGATTATACTCCGCCTCACTGAAAGCACCTTCTGCCAGACCTTTTCCCAGTGTGTAGGCCGGGCGGCGGTAGATTTTCCCCTCCCAGGGATACATGGTGTTGATATAATGAATTTTGTCGTAACCGGATAACTCAATATGCCCCGGTACACGGATCGTTTCGAATTCTGTATCTCCGGCATTGTCCCGGTAGAAATCCACCGGACGGCTCTTCGCATTCACCGAATAGGCGAACTCCCAGTTTCCGTCCAGAGACTGTACCAGGGAGCTTCTGCCCTCTGCCGCTTCTTCCGTATCCTGATAGATCGGATGATCACTGTGGGCTGGCAGCTGACCGACCCGGAACACCTTCGGATCGTCCAGCCAACGGATATCTGCTTCCATGTTTTCTCCTCCTGATTTCTCCTTAATTTCTTCTTGTTTTCTTCTGTTATTCCTTGACAGCACCGGCTGCGATTCCTGCCAGAATGTATTTCTGGAAGAAAATGTAAGTCAGAACTGTTGGGATCATGACTACGATGATACCTGCTGCCAGTGTCTGCCAGGATCCCTGCTGTGCATTCGCATAATCCATCAGGAATGTAGTGATGGTACGCAGCTTGTTCTTCGGCATATACAGATAAGGGATGTACATGTCGTTGATGATGTTGATGGCCTTCACGATACATACCGTGGCTGTAGCCGGTGCCAGCAGCGGGAAAATAATCTTGTAGAACAGTTGGAAATAGGAACAGCCATCCAGCAGTGCCGCCTCATCCAGAGATACCGATAATCCGGAAATAAACTGTCTGTAAATGTACAGCTGCATCAGGTCGGATGCAATGTAGATCACAATCGGTGCTCCCAGTGTATTGTACAGATGGAAACCGTTGATGATACGGAATCTGGAAATCTCTGTTACAAAGGAAGGAATCAACATTCCCAGGAAAAACAGTCCCACGACGAACTTTTTGCCGCGGAATTCAAATCGTTCGATGATAAATGCGGTAATGGTTCCCAGCATTACATTAAATATCAGGGAAACCGCCAGTATTATTATAGTATTTTTAAAGCCGATCAGCAAATATTTATTGGTAAATACTTTTTTATAATTTTCAAAAGTCAGGTCACTTCCGGCAGGGGGCAGCAATGGGGAAGACAGTGTCATGGCGCCCTTGGACTTTAAAGAAGCGAACAATGTCAGAAGGATTGGTGCCAACACGATAATGACCATGCCGATACATATTACCTGTTTGATTACCTGTTGAATTACTCTCTTTGCCATATGTTTAGCATCCTTTCTGTTTATTTGTCTCTCAGAACCAGACCGTGGATGATCTTGTTCTGGATCACATAGATGATCACGATCATCAGCATGATCGCCACTGCCATGGTTGCCGCCAGTCCGAAGTTCGAGAAGGTGAACGCCGTCTTGATGGTGTACAGGGTAAAGGTAGAAGAAGCATAGCCGGGACCACCTGCCGTCATAACGAAAGGAATGTCGAATACCTGCAATGCTCCGCGGATATTGTCGAACAATACGAAGTCCACCATCAGCATGATTGCAGGAATCTGTATGTATTTGAAAATCTGTCCGGTACTTGCGCCGTCGATCCTTGCTGCCTCCAGAATGTCCGTAGGGATGGACTGCAGGGCTGCCATGAACAGGATCACATGGTATCCGCTGAATCTCCAGACAGATACAGATGCCAATACGAAGTTTACAATTTTCTCATCGGATAACCAATTGCGGATCAGACTTTCCAGATGCAGGGCAGTCAGGATTCCGTTGAAGGCACTGTTGATTGGGGAGAAGAAATAGGAAAATGCGTAGGAAATAGCAACGCCGTTAATAATATAAGGTAAAAATACCATGGTCTTGTAGAACTTTGCCGCCCGAAGCTTACTGGTCAGCAAGACTGCAAAGGCAAGCTCAACCAGGATCATAAATAAATGGATCACAAAATATACGGCATTGTTCCGTAAGGACAGCCAGAGGTCTTTATTGTGGAACATGGAAATATAGTTCTCAAAATTAATAAAATGATAATCTGCTGAAAATCCGTCCCAGTCCGTGAAACTCATACGGAACAGGTCAATCGCCGGGAACACCACAAATGCGATCAGCAAAGTAACCGGTATCAGCAAGGATATGAAGATAAACTGTCTGCGTTTCTTGTTTAATTTATTCATGGATATCCCTCTCTTTATGATTTTCGGGAGCCGCTTCGCAGCTCCCGATCTATCAGATTTAAATCCTTTTTACTGGATGCCCAGTTTGGTTCTTGCGTCTTTCCACTTCTGGTTCAGCTCGCTCATCTTGCTGTCCAGATCAAAGTTGCCGGTCAGCATCTCTGCACCAAGCTTCTTGTAGTCGAAGGTGGTCTCATTCTGGATGGCTGTGAAGTCATCTCCTCCGCCGTCATAGGTAATGATCTGCTTATCCTTGCAGAGAGTATCTGCTTCTGCAAGGATAGGATCCTTCTCCTTCGGGAAGTTCGTCATGGAAGAAGAGGAAGAGATGTATGCCAAGTACTCAGGATACCAGTCTTCGGAGTAGAACCACTCTACGAAAGCCTTGGCAGCTTCGGGGTTCTTGGAATGTGTGGTCACACCCATGAAGGAGTCACCCTGTACGATCACATTGTAAGGATCGGAGGTAGTGTTTCTGGTAGGAAGGTAGAATGCTCCCAGTTCGGAAGTATCTTCTGCCTGGTTCTGGATATTCTGGAGTCCCCAGTCACCCAGTGCGATGATGGCTGCCTGCTTGGAAGAGAACAGTGCGGTTGCCTGATCGGAACCCATACCCAGAGGATCCTTGCCCATGACACCGGAGTTGAACAGTTCATAAGCCTTGCTGTATGCTTTGTAGATGTCTGTTCCCTCGGAGAAAGGCTCATCCTGAGTTGCCATGGTGTTCCAGTTCTGTCCGTTACCGGATTCCAGTGCGGGCATGAACTCCATGTAAGGGTAATCCGGCCACTCATCCTTGAATCCACAGGCAATTGCCATGAAGTTGGCATTGTCTTTTCCATAATAATCCTGTAAGGTCTTGGCTACGTCTTCGAACTCACCCCAGGTGGTAGGTACTTCTACGCCCGCCTCTTTAAACATGTCTTTCCAATAATATACATATTCATATCCGCTGGTCATAGGGATGCCGAGGATCTTACCATCGATGGCATAGCCTGCTGCCAGTTCATTGTTCTTGGCTGCCTCAGTATCGGACAGATCCAACAAATACTCTTTAAATCTTGCCAGAGTAAAGGTCTTATTGAACATAACATCCGGTAACTGATTTGCAGATGCTCTCATCTTCATGGCATTCCAGTACTCGGAGTCATCCTTGATCTTCTCTATTTCAACATCGATGTCAGGATACTTCTCCTGGAACTTGCCTACCATATCATTGGATTCAATGAAGTCATTCAGGTTGTTGTCCCAGATGGTAAAAGTAATGGTTCCGCTTAAGTTCTCATTGGAAGCTGTTGCAGTTCCTTCTGTTTTGCTTTCTGTCGTTGCACCATTATTAGTAGTGCTGCTTTCTGCTGTGCTGCCGCATCCGGTAAGTAACCCCACGCCCATAACGCATGCAAGCACTGCTGCTATAACCCTCTTTTTCATACGTTTTCTTCCTCCTTGTGGAAAAATGTTTTGTTGCTGTTTACGAGACTAAGTATAGCAACCACACAGTTTTCCCACCATTTCATATCTTCTTTTTTCTTGATATTTTGTATGAATACATATTTTGCCATTCTTGATCTATCGTTGGAATTCTTGAACAAACGTAACAAAACGCAGGATTTTATCCTGCGTTTTGTATTATTCACCCTGTTTTCGATACTGTGCCGGCGTGCACCCGGCTTCCTTTTTGAACATTCTGGTGAAATGCTCCGCGTTACGATATCCTACCATTTCACCGATTTCATAGCTCTTAAACGTAGTGGTTCGGAGCAATTCTTTTGCTTTTTGGATCCGTAACTGAGTCAGATAATTGGAAAAAGTCTCTCCGGTCTCTTTGGTAAACCGATTCGTGAAATATTTTTCACTCAGTCCCACATGCTCCGCCACCTGAAAAAGCGTCAGTTCGGCATCATCATAGTGGTCTGCCAGATAACGTTTCGCTTTTACGATCACATTGGTCTCTATGGCATCAATTTTTCCTACTGAGTAATCCATTACCCAGTTAATATAGTTCGTAATCCACATTTTCATACTGCGGACATCTTCCAGGCGACCTACTTTTTCCTTATAATTATAGCGTTGGCTGAAAATCTCTGATAGTGTAATACCATCGGTTCCAAAACGGGATGCTATGGCAATGATTACGGCAAACACTGCTTCCTCCGCCTCCTGCCTGTCCCCGGTATTCAGTTTCTCATACAGCTTTTCTTTTTCTGCGGTAAAATTTTTGGCATCCGCACCATATAATGTATCTGCCAGCCGTCCGTACGCTTTCGCTGCATTCCTCAGGGTCTCTGCTTCTGCGCGTTTTTCTTCCAGATCCACAATGGCTCCTTCTCCGTACAGATAACGAATCCCTGCATATTCCCCCAGGAACTTAACCGCCTCCTCGAAAGCATCCATGTTTTCACATTTTCTGCCGATGCAGCATTCCATCTCCGCATTATACTCTGTCTTCACATAGCTCTGCAGTTCTTTCAGCATACTGAGCATCCTCTGTCCTTCATCATTTTCCGTAATCCGATAATACAGGAACGCCTTTGTCAGACCTTCCGGACAGGCTACACAGTGCAGCGTATATCGGGGATTACGTTCAAATCCGGACAATACCTGGCGGATCAGCTCCGCATCCACTTTCACACCGGGTTCCCATTCAAAATACAATCCCACCAGTACATAAGAATCCGAGAAAAATTCCGGATGTTCTCCCGCCACTTGTTCCGGTGACATCTCCTCCCGGATCATGGCCGTGAAATATTCGCCGTTGGTTTTCTCTGTTTTCCGCACCTGTTCCTCATAATCGGCAATGAGGGATTTTAGGCTTCTGGCCATGGCATTAAAGTGGTGGATCACACCGCGGATCTCTGCCTGTCCCTGTGGCGCAATGTGGATATCCATTTTTCCATCTTCGATCTGTTTCAGGCCATCGCTCAATTCTCCGATGGGATTCACAATCTGACGGATAAAGTATCCGGCGAAATATCCAGCCAGTGTAAAAATCAGTACTGCAACCAATAAAATTACCAGAGCAATCTTCACAAAATCCTGCATCAGTTCCGCAGTTCTGATATAACTTTCAATGTACCATGTAGCATTCTCCAGTTCTATCGGTGTTCGCACGCACGTATACCCTCTGGCAGCTTTTACTGCAATCTCTTCTGTCTTGTAAATAGCTTCACCATTCTCACCTACGATCTGCATGATTCCCAGTTTATTGTTTCCTCTAATATAATTGCGGTTATAGTTACGAATCGCGTTTCCTGCATCACTGGTCTGATATAGTACCACCATCTCAACACTCTGAGATCGGTCGATCATAGAATTCGGCGATAATGCATAAATCAACACCAGCTGATCCCGACTGCCTCCCAGATACAGATCACTTGCTTTCCTGGTCTGGTAGGAACCTATCTTCACGGAGTTCAGATTCTGTAATGCATCCTGGTACCATTGCTTTGCACGAGTCTCCTCTATCGTCCGTTTGATGCTGCTTTTCAGAAAAAAAGCATTTCCGTTTTTCATATAAAAACCAATGGACACCACATCCTTCACAGGTTCAATCACCATATTGCCAGCCTGATCCAGTTTTTTCTGTGCATCATATCTGGCATCCTGATCTGCTTCGTTCATTGCCACTGCATACTGGATAACCATATTATCATTTACATTGATCAGTTGGGACAAGCGCATGGACATGAAATCCACATCTGACTGAAGTTCTGCCGCAACCCCTTTCTGCACTCCTCTGATATTTTCGATTGCCTGCTCTCTATACTGCATTCCCAATATCACTAGGGAAAGTACTAATACCAGCACCAAAGGAATCACTATCATTCCCGTGAAAATACGATAATAAGCTTTCTTTAAAGGAAGTTTGTCATGTCTTTTCATTGTTCTAAAGTTCCTCCTCGTTTCTAACAGTTTACCGCCCTCACCTACCTTTGTCAAACACTGCTACCTGTGCTTTTTCGGCACACTACTTAGAAAAAGTATAGCATCATTACCGTAAATATGATAAGGTATAAAGGTATTTTACATTTATCGTATTTATTCACAAATGATAGGAGATTCTGTTTATGTTATCCACAATTGAGGCAGTCAACAGTGTTGTCAACAATTTCATCTGGGGTGTCCCCGCCATGATCTGCATCATCGGTGTCGGTCTGTATTTAAGTATCCGGACGCGCTTCCTGCAGATCCGAAAGTTCCCCTATTCCATGAAGGTGACACTGGGACGTATGATGAAGAAAAAAGAGGCCTCCGACGGAGCCCTGACACCTTTCCAGGCGGTATGTACCGCTCTCGCAGCTACCGTTGGCACCGGTAATGTGGCAGGTGTGGCAGGTGCCATCGCCATCGGCGGTCCCGGTGCGGTATTCTGGATGTGGATATCTGCGCTGCTTGGCATGTGCACCAAGTTCGCCGAGGTAACGCTGGCTGTACACTTCCGTGAGACCAATGCACAGGGCGACCTGGTAGGCGGCCCTATGTATTATATTAAGAACGGACTGGATAAGAAATGGCACTTCCTGGCGTATTTGTTCGCCGCTTTCGGTGTGCTGGCTGTGTTCGGTACCGGTAATGCCACACAGGTCAACACTATCACTACTGCCATTGATTCTGCTCTGAGCAGCTTTAACATACTGCCTGCAGATGCTGTAAAGCTTGTCAACCTGATCATCGGCGTGGCACTGGCGATCATCATTGCCCTGATCCTGATCGGCGGTATCAAGCGGATCGGCAATGTCACCTCCAAGCTGGTTCCTTTCATGGCGATCATGTATATCGTGCTGGCACTGGGTGTGATCTTTTTCCATATTAAGGCTGTACCTGCTGTATTCGCTTCTATTATCGAAGGTGCTTTCCATCCCGCCTCTGTGACCGGCGGTGTGGTAGGAAGCTTCTTCATGAGTATGAAAAAGGGCGTGTCCCGCGGTATCTTCTCCAATGAAGCCGGTCTTGGTACCGGATCCATCGCCCATGCCTGTGCCGATACGAAGAAGCCGGTAAAGCAGGGTTTCTTCGGCATCTTTGAGGTATTTGTGGACACGATCATCATCTGCACCATGACAGCTCTGGTCATCCTGTGCAGTGGCGTGCCTGTGAATTACGGCGAAGCTGCCGGTGCGGAACTGACCATCAGCGGATTCACCACTGTCTACGGCAGCTGGGTATCGATCTTTACCGCTGTGGCGATGTGCTGCTTCGCATTTTCGACGATCATCGGCTGGGGACTGTACGGTACAAGATGTATCGAATTCCTCTTAGGTTCCCGCTCCAACATGCCTTTCATGGTTCTGTATTCCCTTACAGCTATCGTGGGTGCTACAATGAACCTCGGACTGATGTGGAGCATCGCCGAGACCTTCAACGGACTCATGGTCATCCCCAACCTGATCGCAGTGTTCCTACTGTCCGGTGTTGTAGTGAAACTGACGAAGGAATATTTTGCGAAAGAGAACGGGTAATATCTGAATGGGATTTGCGTTATGATCATTGAATAAATGATGTAGTTCTTTCGTTCGATAATGACAGTGAATTGAAAGTTAGTGAAATAATCCCGTAGCCCTTGGCAGGGTATAAGAAACGCGGCACGCTTGCGCTCTGTCGCAGAGCGTAGCGGTACATAAGCGGTCACAGTACGACCGCAATGCGTCCCTTGGGACGCTATGGTACCGACGTCTGCTTACGGCACTGCTTATTCTTATACCCAGCCGGGGCTACTGTTTTTTTAAAACTTTCCAAAATGCAGAACGCCCATGGCGGACGGAATGTCCTTCCGAGGATGTTTGTCGGGAGGTGGTGATATTTTCTCGAAAAGTGTAGAAAAACAGGGTGGAGCGAACAGGACGTTCGCGACAGGCGGACGTTGCCATGGATGGCAACTGGAGCCGTGCCCGTGCGGTTTAGAACCGCTACTCACTTTTCGTCAGAAAATTCCCACCGGGAGACCTTACATCGAGGAAGGACATTCCGTCCGCCATGGGCGTTCGTGGATTTGTTTCACTAACTCTCAATTTACATCTATATCGAATTGCTAATTGACGTAATCTTATATCCATATTATTATGAAAATAAATAAGACATTTTTGTAAGAATTTGGAGGTAATAGCATGCGAGAGTATGATGATGCGGTACTGGAATGCTTCCTGGACAAACAGCTCCAGCTTTTTCCGGAAGCTGTAGCAGAGACACTGGATGAGGCAGAAGATTTTCTGGAAGAGTGCATGGCAGTCGTGGTAGATTCCGTGGAGGATGTCATTGAGTATTTTGATGAGGCCGGCATGGATGTGGACGGCGCTGTGGATGATGAGATTCTGGAGGCAGATGAAGTATTCGATATCGGAGACGGCAGATATCTGATCGTAGAAGCGTAGAACCGAAGATTATTGTACACAGAAACTGGAATGAACCGGAGCTCTCCGACATATATATGTTGGAGGGCTTCTTTGCGTAAGTCTCCTGTAAAAATCTCTTCCCCATTTGTAGGGAATGCGTTATAATGAACTAATGGACTTTTACAGAAAGGTATGGTAAGGAAAATGTTAGAAGGACAAAAATGTCTGGTCATCGGCTCCGGCATCAGCGGGATCGGTGCAGTGGCTTTATTGGAAAAATACCATGCAGACGTGGTTCTGTATGACAGCAGTGATAAATTGACAAAGGAAGATCTGGAGGCGAAGCTTCCCGGGGAAAGCAAGGCAGTCTGTATCGCCGGAGAACTGCCGGAGGAGGTAGAACTGAGCATTCAGGCAGCCGTTTTAAGCCCCGGAGTACCTACGGATATTCCTCTGGTGAACCGTATGAGGGACCGCGGGGTACAGATCCTGGGAGAGATCGAACTGGGATTCCTTGCGGAGCAAGGCAGAGTGATCGCCATTACCGGCACTAACGGCAAGACTACCACCACCACATTGACCGGTGAGATCATGAAAGCTCATTTCGGTGAGGAGAAGACCTTTGTAGTGGGTAATATTGGCAACCCTTATACACTGGAAGTAACGAAGACGTCAAAGGATAGTGTCACCGTGGGAGAGATCAGTTCTTTCCAGCTGGAGACCATACATACATTCCATCCGGTAGTATCAGCCATCCTGAATATTACACCGGATCACCTGAACAGACATCATACCATGGAGGCCTATGTGGCAGCCAAGGAAGCAGTGGCTTCCCACCAGACAAAAAATGATATCTGTGTATTGAATTATGACAATGATTATACCAGAGATTTCGCAGGAAGATGTCCTGCGACTCCGGTACTGTTCTCCTCCCATCACGAGCTGAAAAACGGTTACTTCCTGCGGGGAGACAAGATTATCAAGAGTGTGAACGGCGAAGAGACCGAACTGATGGATATTCACAAGGATATGAATCTGGTAGGCCTGTGCAATGTGGAAAATGTCATGGCAGCCATAGCCATTGCAGAAGGTATGCAGGTGCCCATGGAGACGATCCTTACTGTGATCCGCGGTTTCCATGCGGTGGAGCACCGGATCGAATTCGTGGCTACCAAGGGCGGTGTGGACTATTACAACGATTCCAAGGGAACCAATCCCGATGCGGCGATCCAGGGCATCAAAGCCATGAGCAAGCCTACCGTGCTGATCGGCGGAGGCTATGACAAGCAGAGCGAGTACGATGAGTGGATCGACAGCTTTGATGGCAAGGTAAAGTGCCTTGTCCTCATCGGCCAGACCAGAGAGAAGATTGCCGAGTGTGCCAGAAAGCATGGCTTTGATAAGATCCGTTTCGCAGATACCTATGAGGAATGCCTGAAGCTGTGTACCGAACTGGCCCAGCCGGGAGAAGCGGTACTGTTGTCTCCGGCCTGTGCAAGCTGGGGCATGTTCCCGAACTATGAAGTCAGAGGACAGCTTTTCAAGGAATATGTACACGGACTGGCGGAATAAGAAATCATAACAGAAGTAAGGAGTAAAAGCAGGCATGGCGGAAACGCGGAGAAGAAGACGTAAAAAGAAACAACAATCCGAATACTTTTTTGACTACAGCCTGCTTTTTATTGTGCTGTTTTTACTGGGATTCGGACTGATCATGATGTATTCGGCCAGCTCCTATGAGGCTTATGATTCCTATGGAGATGCCGCCTATTATATGAAGAAACAGCTGATCGCCAATATCATTGGTCTGGTCTTCATGATGGTCATTGCCAATATCCCGTATACCTTCTGGGAACGGTTTGCCACCCTGGGATATGTGGTGTCCATGATCCTGATCTTCCTGGTAAAGACACCCCTGGGTAGCACTTCCCACGGCGCTACCAGATGGATCGGTATCCCACATACGGGCTTCAACCTGCAGCCTGCGGAAGTAGCGAAATTGTGTATGATCCTGTTCCTGGCAAGTCTGGTATGCAAGATGGGAAAAAGCGTCCGTACCATGAAAGGCTTCTTTACCATGATGGCGGCACCCCTGCCGATCGCAGCATCGGTGTACCTCATTACGGATAATTTGAGTTCCGCCATTATTATTATGGGTATTGCGGTGCTGATGGTATTCGTGGCAAGCCCGGATTACAAGAAATTCATCATCATGGGCGGCAGCGTACTGGCGGCGGCTGGACTTTTGGTAGTCGCAGTCGTACAGATGGGAGATAAAATTGGTACCTTCCGTCTGGCGAGAATCCAGGCGTGGCTGAATCCGGAAAGTCAGGCGCAGGATAAAGGTTTCCAGACCCTGCAGGCATTGTATGCCATCGGAAGCGGTGGCATCTGGGGCAAGGGACTGGGGCAGAGTATGCAGAAGTTAAGCTTCCTGCCCGAGGCGCAGAACGACATGATCTTCTCCATTATCTGCGAGGAACTGGGATTGTTCGGAGCGGTTGCCATTATTCTCATGTTCATTATGCTCTTATGGCGAATGATGGTCATTGCCAACAATGCACCGGACCTGTTCGGCGCCATGCTGGTGGTGGGCGTTATGGGACATATCGCAATCCAGGCGATCTTAAACATTGCCGTAGTTACCAACTCCATTCCCAACACAGGAATTTCCCTGCCGTTTATCAGTTACGGTGGTTCTTCGGCATTGTTTTTGCTGTCGGAGATCGGACTGGTATTAAGCGTGGCGCGCAGGATCCAGTTAAAAGAGCTGTAGAAAAATACATATTCAGAAGACATGGTACGAAACAGTGCTTTCCTACATAAGATAAGATTATCATAAAAACGGGGATGGTGCTGTATGAAAGGAATCCGCATGCAGGGAGGCATTCCGCTGCAGGGGAAGGTACGCATACAGGGATCAAAAAATGCGGCACTTCCGATCCTGGCGGCAACGCTTCTTACCAATGAAGTATCCTATATTCAGAACTGCCCACGTATTGCAGATGTACATCGTTTTGTGCATCTGCTTCGGGAACTGGGATGTCTGGTGCACTGGCAGGAAAAAGGGATCCGGGTACAGCCGGGAGAAAATGAAGAACTTCCCTGCGAGAGAGCGGAGGCCAGACGGATGCAGGGGGAAGCTATCACCGGAATGCGTTCATCTCTGTGCCTGTTGGGAGCATTGCTGGGAAGATGTGGTTATGTGACCATGGAGCATCCGGGTGGGTGCATCATCGGAGAACGGCCGATCGATCTGCACATCAGGGCACTACAGCAGATGGGCGTCGAATTCCGGGAGGAAGAAGGGCTTCTGTCTGCACAGGTGAAGGATGGGAAAATGCACGGGGCAGAGATCACACTGGAGTTTCCCAGTGTGGGAGCTACGGAGAATATTTTGCTGGCTGCGGTGAAGGCGGACGGAGACACCAGGATACTGGGGGCCGCCAGAGAACCGGAAGTGACGGCATTGTGCAAATTTCTGACGGCATGTGGTGCACAGATCGAAGGAATCGGAGAAACGGAACTATTGGTTCATGGTGACAGACCGCTTCATGGTACACAGTTCACGGTTCCGGCAGACCGGATCGTAGCCGGGACGTATCTGTTCGCCTGTATCGGCTGCGGAGGCAGTACACTTTTGACAGAGGCTCCCTGGGAGCAGATGGAAGCGGTGACCTTTGTGGCGGAAAAAATGGGTGCACAGTGTATTGCCTCGGAGGAAGGCCTGTTCGTACAGTGTTCCAAAAGGCCGCAGGCCATATCACATTTGCGGACTGGGCCATACCCGGAGTTCCCCACGGATCTGCAGTCGGTGGCAATGGCGGTGCTGACGAGAGCGGAAGGATGCAGCTGCATTGAAGAGAATATTTTCGAGAATCGTTTTCGTATTGCGGAACCGCTAAAGGGCATGGGAGCAGAGATTGTTCTGAAGGACGGAAGACATGCCGTGATCACTGGAGTGGAGCATTTACGGGGAAGCCGGATGGAAGCCTGTGAACTTCGCGGCGGTGCGGCACTGGTTCTGGCGGGGCTTGCGGCAGAAGGCGAGAGTTTCGTGACAGGACAGCACTTTATAGAACGCGGATATGAAAATATCTGCAGAGACTTGAGAGAATTAGGAGCACGGATCATCAGTGTATAGAGACCGAAGCAAAATTATCAGAAGAATAGTGATCATAGGCATCCTGCTGCTGGCACTGGGCGGTGGTGCGGTGGCATTGCACTCCGTGTATACGGTACGTACCGTGTATGTGGAGGGCAATGTGCATTATACTGAGGACGAGATCATGGAGATCGTAATGTCGGGACCTTTGGGAGATAATTCCCTGTATCTGTCTCTGAAATACCGGGACAGAGGGATTCAGGACATTCCCTTTGTGGATGTGATGAATGTATCGATTCTGGCACCCGACACGATCAAGATCACTGTATATGAAAAAGCACTGGCGGGATATGTGAAATATCTGGATACTTATATGTATTTTGATAAAGACGGCTATGTGGTGGAAAGTTCCGGGATCCGCACCCAGGGAATACCGCAGATCACGGGGCTTTCCTTCAACCATGTGGTGCTGGGAGAGCAACTGCCGGTGGAGGATCCGCAGGTGTTTTCCAGGATCATGGATCTGACAAAGCTTTTGAACAAATATTCACTGGCTGCGGACAAGATCTATCTGCATTCTTCCGGTGACATTACGATCTACTTCGGACAGATCAAGGTGTCCATGGGCAGTGACAACAGCCATATAGAGGACAAACTGCAGTTGTTGCCGGACTTCCTGGAGAAGTTACAGGGTAAAAGCGGAACCCTGCAAATGGAAAACTACGAGGAAGGAAAGGGTAAATTTACCTTCAAACCGGACGCGTGAAACATTTGTGAAACATTTTGAAAAAATAGGTTGCTAAATTTGTAAAATGATTATATGATAGTCTATGTGAAGTTGAAAAAGGTTAAAAGGAGGAACTAACCTTGCTGGAGATTAAGACGAATGACGCGGATGTAGCTGCCAAGATCATCGTAGTCGGTGTAGGTGGCGCGGGTAACAACGCTGTAAATAGAATGATAGATGAGAAGATTGACGGAGTGGATTTTATCGGGGTGAATACCGATAAGCAGGCATTGCAGCTCTGCAAAGCTCCGAAACTGTTACAGATCGGTGAGAAGCTGACCAAGGGTCTTGGTGCGGGAGCCAAGCCTGAGATCGGTGAGAAAGCAGCCGAGGAGAGTGCAGAAGAGATTTCCGCAGCTCTGAAGGGTGCAGACATGGTATTCGTCACCTGTGGTATGGGCGGCGGTACCGGAACCGGAGCTGCTCCGGTAGTGGCCAAGCTTGCAAAGGATATGGGCATCTTAACCGTTGGTGTGGTAACGAAGCCTTTCCGTTTTGAAGCAAAAGCCCGTATGGTCAATGCATTAAACGGTATCGAGCGTATCAAGGAACACGTGGATACCCTGATCGTAATCCCAAATGATAAGCTTCTGGAGATCGTGGACAGACGTACCACCATGCCGGAAGCACTGAAGAAGGCGGATGAAGTACTGCAGCAGGCAGTACAGGGAATCACTGACCTGATCAATGTTCCCGCAGTTATCAATCTGGATTTCGCAGATGTACAGACTGTTATGAAGGACAAGGGTATTGCTCACATCGGTATCGGTGAAGGCAAGGGCGATGACAAGGCTATGGAAGCTGTCAAGATGGCAGTGGAGAGCCCTCTGTTAGAGACTACGATTTCCGGTGCTACCCATGTTATCATCAATATTTCCGGTGACATTACCCTGGCAGATGCTTCCGATGCGGCAAGCTATGTTCAGGAGCTGGCAGGAGACGATGTAAATATTATCTTCGGTGCCATGTATGATGAGTCCAAGTCCGATAGCTGTACGATCACCGTGATCGCTACCGGTCTGGAAGACAAGGCCAACAACGGTGTACAGAATCGTCTGGGAGGAGGCGCTGCATTCAGACAGCCTGCTTCCCATATGACTCCGACTTCTCTGAAGGGACTGCAGCCCACCGCGCCTGCTACCCCCGCAACACAGGGAGGACAGGCTACGAGACCCGTACAGCCCGTACCCGGCATTCATAAGCCTGCAGATATTAGAAGCTCCGTAGAAGAGAAATCTCTGAAGATTCCTGATTTCTTACAGAGAAAGTAATACTTAGTATTTGTTTTTATCATAACGGAACATAATAAGAGCCACGACACAGAATACTGTGTTGTGGCTTGTTTTGTGTGGAGATTTTAGGAAAGCATATTAGTCTGCCGTTCTCTTTTTCCTGTGCAGAGAAATAATCCGCTCCCCCAGTACAAAGAACGCACCGATCGCACAAGGTAACAGCATGGTGGCGAAACGGTAGAGAAGCACGGCAGACAGGGCTTTGGCCTCCGGCAGGAGACGCCGGAACAGCAATGTAAAGACAGCTTCTACGGATCCGATCCCCGCCGGGGTGGGGATGACACCCGCCAGCGACTGGCTGAGAGAGGTCAGAGCAAAACATTGCAGGAAAGAAAAAGGCAGATCGCCGTATTCTCCCCCAAGAGAATTGCAGAACACGATCCAGGGGATGATATACCAGGTAGTGAACTTTAATACATTACACAGGAACAGGTGAAGCAGCAATATTGGATCCTGTAACAGAGACCGGCTTTCCGCCTGTAGCAGGGCAAGCTTATGCCCGGCACCGGTGAGTTTTTCCTCCCAGGAGGGATGCTTTGCACGGAACCGGTTGGCCAGCAGATTACAGGCAGTCTGCATCCAGGGTACGGTAGCGACAGCTAACAGAACTCCTGCAATCACACAGACTCCTGCAAATCCCAGCAGGATATAACATTGATAATCGGCAAATGAAGCATGAATAAATCCATAGGTTGCCAAAAACAATAGCAGACTATAGACTGCCATAGAGACCTTGTGGACAATATATTGGAAAAAGTACATGCCGGTGGCATTGGGAACCGGGATACCGGCTTTGTTCAGGTAATAGATTCCTGCGATGCCGGAACCGCTGCCCAGAGTGGCTGTCTTATAGAAAGAGCAGTAGAAAGCATTACAGAATCCCTTCAGGCGGGGATATTCCGGGTGCGTTTTATGCACGATCAGCCAGGTGATGTGCCCTTCAAAGATATGGTAGAGGATCACGGTCAGGAACAGGGACATGACCACTTGCGGGGAGACATTGGCAAGCTCCGTCAGCATATCTCCCATGGAATCCCGGAAGCTGTAATACAGGATACCTAATAACAGACAGACAAACAGAAGCTTTCCTGCGAATTTTAATCTCTTTTTGGTAGTATCCGACACAGACGTTTCCTCCTTTTTGAACCTTTTGGCAAGTAAAAATCTATTTTGATTGTCTCTCTTTTGCCTGAAAATGGAAAGAAACAGATTTTGAAAAACGTAGTCTTTTCACCGCATAAGTTTATCTTTTTTTTAGAATAAGGTAAGAGAATATCCATTGATTGTGTGGAAAAAAGTGGCTATGATTGATTTATTACAACAGATTTGGACAATAATACAGGAATGAGAAAGGGAAAATGTATGCAGGAAGTCAAACAACCAAACAAAAAACCGTTCATATTCTATTATATGATTGCACTGATCGTGATTATCCTGATCAACAGTCTTCTGGTACCGCAGATCGTACAGCGGGCAGTGAAGGAAGTAGATTACAACACTTTTATGCAGATGACTTATGATAAACAGATCGATGAGGTACAGGTCCAGGACAATCAGATCGTATTCACGGCAAAAGATGACAAGACCATCTACAAGACCGGTCTGATGGATGATCCGGACAGAACGCAGAGACTGTATGACAGCGGGGCAAAATTCTCCAGTGAGATCGTGGAGGAAGCATCGCCGGTTTTAAGCTTCCTGATCAGCTGGCTGCTGCCTTTGATCATCATTATTGGCTTCGGACAATTGATGTACCGCCAGATGGCGAAAAAGGCCGGCGGCGATTCCATGATGTTCGGCATGGGAGGCATGGGCAAGAGCAATGCGAAGGTCTATGTGAAGTCTTCCAACGGTATCAAGTTCACCGATGTGGCAGGAGAGGACGAGGCGAAGGAAAATCTGACAGAAATCGTGGAATACCTGCATGATCCCGACAAATACAAAGAGATCGGTGCTTCCATGCCGAAGGGTATCCTCTTAGTAGGCCCTCCCGGAACCGGTAAGACGATGCTGGCCAAGGCAGTAGCCGGAGAAGCCAATGTTCCCTTTTTCTCCATGTCCGGTTCGGAATTCGTGGAGATGTTCGTAGGTATGGGTGCGTCCAAGGTCAGAGACCTGTTCAAACAGGCGAAGGAAAAGGCTCCCTGTATCGTATTTATCGATGAGATTGATGCCATCGGTAAAAAGCGTGACGGACAGGTGGGCGGAAACGATGAGAGAGAACAGACATTGAACCAGCTGTTGACCGAGATGGATGGATTCGAAGGCAACAACGGTGTTATCATCCTGGCGGCCACCAACCGTCCGGAGAGTCTGGATCCCGCACTGTTACGTCCCGGACGTTTTGACAGACGTGTGCCGGTAGAGCTTCCCGACCTGAAAGGAAGAGAAGAAATCCTGAAAGTGCATGCCCGTAAGATCAAAGTCGCAGATAATGTAGATTTCAATAAAATCGCCCGTATGGCTTCCGGAGCCTCCGGTGCAGAGCTTGCCAATATCGTCAATGAGGCAGCTCTTCGGGCAGTCAGAGATGGACGTAAGTTCGCAACCCAGGCAGACTTAGAAGAGAGTATTGAAGTAGTCATTGCCGGTTATCAGAAAAAGAATGCCATCCTTACAGATAAGGAAAAGCGGATCGTGGCATACCATGAGATCGGACACGCACTGGTAGCAGCGAAGCAGACCAATTCCGCACCGGTGCAGAAGATCACCATTGTGCCCCGTACCTCCGGTGCACTGGGTTATACCATGCAGGTGGAAGAGGAAGGCAATCATTATCTGATGAGTAAGGAAGAGATGGAGAACAAGATCGCTACACTGACCGGCGGACGTGCCGCGGAAGAGATCGCCTTCGGATCTGTGACCACCGGAGCTTCCAATGATATCGAACAGGCTACCAAGCTTGCCAAAGGTATGATCACCCGCTACGGTATGAGCAAGGATTTTGACATGGTAGCCATGGAGACCGTGACGAACCAGTATCTGGGTGGAGATTCCTCCCTGACCTGTTCCATGGAGACCCAGACTGCCATCGATAAGGAAGTGGTGGAACTGGTGAAGAAGCAGCATGAGAAGGCAGGGCAGATCCTGCTGGAAAACCGTGCTAAACTGGATGAACTATCTCAGTATTTATATGAAAAAGAGACCATTACCGGAGAAGAATTTATGAAGATATTGAATTCCTAAATGGTTCCCGGAGAAGACGGAATCGGCGTTTGTGCCGGTTCCGTTTTTGTGTGAGCAAATTAAACAAATCTTAAAGAGGTGCTAATGGCATCTTAAACCATGCCTACTGTTATCTTAAAAAAGAAACCACTATACTTTTCCTGTAAGAAAAAGCTGTGGAATGGCAAATTTACAGATTACGGGAAGGGACTGGATATTAAGATGCGAAACAGAAACTACTTTAACAACAATAACATGCAAAAAGGAATCGCACTGGCAACCTGTATGGCGATCGTCATGGGACTGTTCACCGGGTGTGGGAATAAGAACGATCAGCAGATCGCAGCGTCACCTGATGAAGTGCAGAAAGGACGATATGTAGAGACTGAACTCTCACTTCCGGAGGAATGGAAGGACAAAAATATCAGCCAGATCTTCCGTTCAGGTGATGAATTACATTTTCTTGTGGCAGGAGGCGCAGAAGGTCAGGTCTCTTTAGAGGAATGGAAGCTGGAAGAAGGAGATACTCTGACGGAAGTGACGAAGGACTGGCTGAAGGCGCTTCCAGAGGGAGAGAGTCTGGAGAGCAGTGACAGTTTTACACTGTTGCAGGATGCGGAGGGGTATCAGTACCTGTACGGCAACTGTTACCGGGACGAGGAGAGCTCTTCCGCACATTTGTGGAAGGAAGCGGACAGCAGTGCGCTGGATATTACACCACAGAAGTGGCTGGAGCCTATGGATATGGATGGCTATCGGTTCTATGATACGCCGCAGTATGTGACACTGACAGAGGACGAATTGTTAGTGGGACTGTCTTATTTTTCCCTGGATGTTGTATTGGCACAGGACGGAAGCCTGGTGAGCAGCCAGGAGAGCGACAGCCTGACAGACAGTGGCAGTCTGTCGGATAATAAGTGGGTCAGTGCTGTGGGAGATACGTTGTATCTGGCACAGACGGATGAACAGGGGAACGTGAACGGTCTGTTGCAGATGCAGCTGGATGGAAGCAATGGGGCAAAAAAGAAGGAAGTGCTTCCTTTTTCCCAGGACAGTTACAGCTCTGCTTATTTCAGTGTGCTGGGAGACGGCACAGTCTATGCGGCGGATGCAGACGGATTCTTCCGCTGCGACGCAGGCGATACCAACTGGCAGAAGCTGCTTCAGGGAATCGATACCGGTTTTTCTCTGTCGGATCAGTGGTGCAGGGATATTGTGGCATTGTCGGACGGCAGTGTATACGCATGGTTTGGAAGTGAGAGCGGGGATAAAATAATGATTTATCGATATGATCCCGATGCGGTGACAGAGGTGACCGAAGAACTGACGCTGTATACCGTAGAGGAGAGCTTCTTTTTACAGCAGGCTGCGGTGCAGTATCATAAGCAGCATCCGGAGATACTGATTCATGTGGATGCGGCAATCTCTATGACGGATAAATACAGCGGAAATGCGGATTATCAGCAGATCTATCAGGACCTGAACACCTCCCTGACCTCCGGCAGCGGACCGGATCTCATGGTGATGGATCATCTGAAACTGGACACATATGCCTCTAAGGGCTTGCTGTTTAATCTGCAAGAGATATTGCAACCCATGGAAGAGGACGGAACCCTGCTTTCCAACATCACAACAGCCTATGAAGAGGCGGATGGAAGACGGTATGCGGTGCCGCTGCAATTCGGATTATTGTTAGCTGTCGGCAGGGATGTGCAGCCGGAGGAAATGAGCAGCATGGACGCTATTGCAAAGACGGTATCCGGAAAGGCGGAGAGCTATCTGGGAGACCGTACCTGCGGCGAACTGGTGGAAGAGTTCTATCCGTTGATCGTGGATGATATTTTACAGAACCGTCAGGTGAATCGTGATACCTTACGTCCCTGGCTGGAAGATTTGAAGAAGATTGCGGATAACTGTGGCATCCTGCCTTCCAGAAAAGAAGGCCGTGCAGCGAATATCTGGGATCTGGGATCTGATGTGAAGCTGGTACTTCAGGAGACTGACGGCTTTAATCAGGCAATGACACCCTATGCTGTGGCAGAACTGTTGAATGCCAATGTGGTATCCGTGGAAAATGCATTTTATCCGAAGATGGTCATTGGAATCAACAGCCGGAGTGAACACGTGGAGATCGCAAAGGATTTCCTGCAGTTTGCTCTGTCCGAAGAATTGCAGAGCGTGGATACCTATGAGGGATTCCCCGTCAATGCCAAAGCGTTGGAGACGCAGGCTGCAGCAGACCGCAGCATGGCGGAAGCCTATACCACCTATGATATCGACGGCAGTACCGCAGAGTTCGCCATCAAAGCCTACTCTGAGGAGACCGCGAACCATCTGATGGAGCTGTGCAAGGCAGCCACCCTGTGCCTTAAGGAAGACACTCAGATCGAGACTTCCCTGACCGAGAGCTTACAGGCATACCTAAACGGGCAGGCGAGTGTGGAGGAAGCCATGGATGCGGTGGAAGGAAGCCTGAAGATGTATCTGGCGGAGTAGCGCTCCGACCAGCATTCAATAGTCGATTTTCGAACGATTTTATTGATAAAATCGTTCGATTTGTGTATAATATAATTGAAAAGAGAGATTCTCTTTATGAGACGATAAATAGTTATTCTTCAAGAAAGGTGATGATGATATGTCCATTACTGCAACTGAATTAAAAATTAATCTTGGCAAATATCTTATGCTTGCAGAAACAGAGGATATTTATATTACTCGTAACGGAAAAGTTGTTGCAAAATTGTCTAATCCATATCAGGATAGAGTAGATGTTGCTAAATCATTGTTTGGCGTTCTTTCAAATGATATGACTCTGGAAGAAGCACGGGAAGAAAGGTTGAATACGATATGAGAGTTTTAGTTGATACTTGTGTTATCATCGATGCATTACAGTCTCGTGCTCCATTTTCAGAAGTAGCGCAAAAACTCTTTATATATTCTGCAAATAAGCAATTTGAGGGTTATATTACAGCAAAGTCAGTTACAGATATCTATTATCTGACACACCGTTTAACACATAACGACGTAGAAACACGAAAGATTTTGAGCAAGCTTTTTACTTTATTTCATTTGTTGGATACCACTTCTTTAGATTGCCGGAAAGCAATATCTTCTGAAATTGGTGATTATGAAGATGCTATTATGGTGGAAACAGCAATTCGTTCAGAAATGGATTGTATAGTAACCAGAAATGTAAAAGATTATATGAAATCTTCTGTTAAGGTGTGTGAACCTTCTGCATTATTAAAGCTATTAGAGGAAGAAAACGAAACTGAATAAAAACAAGAAGTGAATTGTTCAAAATGGATAATTTTTGATATGGATTGAAAAATAGCCTTATCCTGAACCGACCTCCTATCGTTAGACCTAAAATCTAACGATAGGAGGTCGGTTTTTTTATGGCTAAATATACACTTGTAAACGTCTGATAAAGCTGTCTCTTATACACATCTCCGAGCC
>ERZ1027232.41-NODE-41-length-69237-cov-16.478535_pt1 | contig 69237 bp, 92 predicted proteins | sample MGYA00519478_ERZ1027232 | MGnify/ENA primary metagenome ERZ1027232 (study PRJEB26926, sample SAMN06164468) | human gut metagenome | biome: ENVO:00009003; feature: ENVO:2100002; material: ENVO:00002003 | host: Homo sapiens | place: USA | collected 2012 ...
ACGGCATACGAGATGTAGCTCCGTCTCGTGGGCTCGGAGATGTGTATAAGAGAAACGAATCATATTTAGAAACTTTAGAGGCGAGGCATCTAAGTATAATAATGCCGGAGACAGGAACTTTAGTTTAGTTATACCTGATCAGGAACTTGCAGATATGCTGACCAACAATACGAATTCATACGGAGTAGGTTGGAATATTAAAGTTAAGGATTCACTTGACCCAGAAGATACGCCTCGTATGCATATGAAAGTTAAGGTCAAGTTCTCACGTAAAGGACCTAACATTTATTTGGTTACTGGTGGACACCGTAAGCTTCTTACAGAAGATAATGTCGGATATCTTGATGATATAAATATAGCTTCTGTAAGAATGGACATAAGACCATATGATGATATAGTTAATGGTAAGCCGTTCAGAGCTGCATATCTTGCATCCATGGAAGTAACTCAGGATTTAGATAGATTCGCTGCTGAGTATGAAAGAGAAGACGAAGCTGAAGAGGATGAATAATATTTTACAGAGCCTTAGTTTATGCTGAGGCTCTTTTTTAAAGGAGATTTTGAGTATGATTACAAATTATTTTTTAAATGGTGGAACATGGAGTTTATATGTAGATAAGGTTGATTCTTACGCAACTGTAAATGTTGGATTTTCTCATAATGATAATGAAGACGAGACACAGTTTGATATTTCTTATCCGAATATCGGCGAGCTAAATACACTGTTTAACAACTTCGTTGCTGAGAATAACTTTGAAAATGTGAAGATATTATATGTGAATGTTATAAAAACAGCACATACAATATATGGATTGGAGGAAGCAGATGAGTAATAAGTTAAAGGTTCAGAGATTAGATGATGGACTGATTATCGGTTATAGTCGTAAAGACCCATTTTCACCTCCTGTGATGGTTGTTGGAAGAAAAAGGATGAACGATACGACAGTTATAATAAATGCTTTCGAAGGTAAGGAAGCTGAAGAGTTATATAAGAAGCTGACTACTGTCGAAAAAAAGGATGATGCTAATGGCTAATTCATTTTTAAGAGATTATCAAATGGACGCTGTAAAAAAAATGAGTACTGGTTGCATCTTAAATGGTGGTACTGGCTCTGGAAAATCACGAACTGGATTATATTACTACTTCAAAGAGCAGGGCGGATGTTTAGATAATAACGAGACAGTTTATATGAAGCATCCAAAAGACTTATATATCATAACCACGGCTAAGAAGAGAGATTCAATGGAGTGGGAAGGTGAACTTGCCAACTTCTGTATGTCCAGTAATCCAAAGAATAATAAATTATATTCTAATAAAATTGTAGTTGACTCGTGGAACAATATAAAGAAGTATGCTGATACAACAGATGCTTTCTTTATATTTGACGAGGACAAGGTTACTGGTTCTGGAGTATGGGTTAAGGCATTCTTAAAGATATCTAAACATAACGATTGGATTATATTGTCGGCAACTCCAGGAGATACATGGAGCGATTATATTCCAGTATTTATAGCCAATAGGTTCTACAAGAATGTAACGGAGTTTAGAGAGCGACACATCATATATTCAAGGTATACCAAATGGCCTCAAGTTGACAGATACATCGATATGAATAGATTGATTAGGCTAAGAGACAGAATTCTTATAGATATGGATTTCGAAAGAAGTACCGTACCGCACCATCAAGACATTCATGTCTCGTATGATATATCTAAGTATAAAGAGATACTGAAAACAAGATGGGACCCATATAAAAAAGAACCTATTGAGCAAGCGGCGGGGCTTTGCTATGTTCTGAGGCGGCTGGTTAACGAAGACGAATCAAGAGTTGTAGCTCTACTTGAATTACTGGATAAAACTGATAAGGCAATTATATTCTACAATTTTGATTATGAACGGGATATATTACTTCATACTATGGCTGATTTGAATGAAACATTTGATAATTATGACGACATTTATGAGGTTACTGAATGGAGCGGACATGCTCATCAGCCAGTTCCAACTTCAAAGAGATGGATATATTTGGTACAGTATACGGCTGGTTGTGAAGGCTGGAATTGCATTACTACTGACACAATTATATTTTACTCGCAAAATTACAGCTATAAAGTTATGGAACAAGCGTGCGGTCGAATAGACCGAATGAATACACCATTTATTAATCTATATTATTATCATTTGAAAAGCCGAGCCGGTATTGATTTAGCCATAACTAAGGCACTTAATGAAAAGAAAAAATTTAATGAACGGAAGTTTACTAAATGGGATAGGTAGGTGAGATGATATTGATATTATTTGGAATAATTGTGGTCTTGGCGATTGGAACGGTACTCAATATTATATTTGCAGTTAACGAACCAGACGATGATATTCGCGATGAGAACGACTCCTTTAATGAGAATAAAACAAAGGAGTGATTTATATGTGCGAGTATGAAATTATATTTTGTAAGGCGTTACATGAGAAATTAAAAGAAAAAGTAAAAGGCGGACTCTGGGTAAGGGTTGAAAATGACGATTGTTTATGGATTGATATTGTTCAGCGAGAACTTAATACAATAACACATATACAAATTGGCAATCCTTTTTCAGAATTAATCGTTAAAGGCTTTTCTGTTGATGAGGCATGTGAGGAGGTTATAAAACAGTACAGACGGATAATATTAAGCCGTTGTTTTAAGTAACATATTTAAGAGGTTTGGTCATATAGACTGAGCCTCTTATATTTTTTTTTGGAGGTGAAAAAATATGGGTTCATGTGGGGCTGACAATCCAATACCTAAAGCAGAATCATTGTCATCATGTAAAAAACGATGTAAAGCCGTAGCTAAAGATTTGGGATACGGTTATGACGTTGTGGATGCCATTAAACAAGCTAAGAGTAATGATGAGATTGACCGAATAATGGTTGATGCTCGAAGGAGACAGGAATGATAAGTAAACAGGAACGGGAAGTATATTTTAACGAGTATTGTAATAAGTGCAAGCATAAGGATACTGATGATGTTAAAGACCCTTGTAATGCCTGCTTAGATGCGCCATTTAACGAGTACTCACACAAACCAATATGTTTTGAAGAGGAAATATAATAGTTCGTGTAATTTACAAGTACTATTATGAAAGGAGTGTGATATTTATGAAACTTGGCGTCAAATTAGCGATTGTTGGTGTTGCTGGGTATTTCATAGGGCTTATGCTTGGTATAAAAAACAAATATATTGACGGCTAATTAAATAATAACACTGACGAGACAGAGTCCTAACAAGGGCTCTTTCTTTTTTACACATTTTAAGGAGGATTTACATTATGGACGCAAAATTTGAATTAGGAAGAGTGGTTATAACTAAGAGTGCTGCTGAGAGATTAGAGAATGATGATGAATTTTACGCTTTTGTCGAGGAATCTTTAGCCAGATACACACAGGGTGATTGGGGTGACACATGTGATGAAGACAAGAAGACTAATGACGCTGCTATAAAAGATAACGACAGAATTTTAGCAGTATATAAGTATAACGATACTACTACAATTTGGATAATTACGGAATGCGATAGAAGTGTAACAACTATTCTATTTCCGAGCGAATATTAGGAGGTGCTTATGAATAATACAACAAAAATAAAGATATTAGCATATGCCTCAGAACCAGATAAAGATACAGATTACAACGGAGATATTGTTGAATTTGAAGGCAAGAGATATTTTGTAAGTTTAGCAGAGGAACGAGTAGAGTTTCTTGGAATTATAAAGGAGGATTAACATTATGAACTATTTAGATACAGATATGAGCGTAAAGCTGGCAACACCTAAGTGGTATACACCATATATTGTAGGGCATCCAATGATTAGACTTGGAGAATTCTGTAGGACGCATGGGATTGCTATAGAGAGTGAATATAGCACATACCCAGATGTTACCACATTTTATTTTCGCAGACATAGTATGCTTGGTAAAGCTGCGGCTAGTTATCGTATTCCATGCGACGGAATAAATGAATATTACGATACATCGCGTATCGAAGACCTGATCATTAAACAAATCAGAGATGATTTTGATATTAAGGAGGAATTACAATATATGACAACACCAATAAATAGTGAAAGATATAAAGCAATTATAAATGCTCGTTATGGAATATGCAACGATAAGCCAGAAATCAAGAATGTTATATTTTCAGGTCCATGCACAATTGTTCTGTGGTCAGATGGAGATAAGACAATTGTTAGATGCGGAGAAAATGACACGTTTGATAAAGAAAAAGGACTTGCTATGGCTATTTCTAAGAAAATGTTAGGAACTAACAGTTCAAAGTCTAGCTATTATGATGTTTTTAAAAAATTTATTCAGGAGGCATAATTATGGGAACTTTTGGAAACACATCAGATATTATAAGCAGTACAGTTGATAAAATTGTAACCACTGTGAATGAGACACAAGATGCATTTATATTTTCAACATTAAGCAGTTATGCCGCTGAACAGTATAATATTACAGTTGAAAAAGAAGAATTAGTACGTGCCATTCAGTTAATTCGAATGAGCAGAGAATATGGTCCTAGTATTGGTGAGCGTTGGGTAACTGCCACTCAAAATGCGGCAGAATTAGATCGTGCTTATAAAAAAGGACTTCAAGATGGTATACAGGAAGCTCGTATTCGACTAGAGAATACATTTAAGGAGGAAAAGAAATGATTTCAGAGATTAATAATTGTGAGCTGATGGACGTAAAAATCAATAAATCAGATAATAGATATTTTTTGTGTCTTACATATAGTTATCATGATGCATATGGTAATATCCATGAAAGAGTAATCAATAATGTTCCATTACCACTTTATAATTATTTAGATGCTATAACAATTAATGAAACGCAAGCATCTGGGGTGTTTCTTGATTTTTGCATACACAAGACAATCGATGTCGGATTTGGCGAACAGGATGTAAGACCTGATTTTACGTATATAGACCGTATAGTGGAATATGCAACAAAAGAAATGACAATCGAAGAAATCGAAAATAAACTCGGTCATAAGGTTAAAATTGTTAATAAAAAATAAACATTTTTAAGGGCTTTAGAGAAATCTAAGGCTCTTTTTTATTTAGGAGGATTTACATTATGGATGAAAAATTTCAAAAGGCTAAAGAAATATTGAATAGCATGACTAATGCAATTTACAAACAATATTTCGAAAAGAGAGGTGAAAAGAAATGATAGTGTTGTTAATTGTTTTGTATTTAATAATAGGTTTTATAGTGTCGATTATTAATACATATGTTGATTATAGGGAAAGCTGGCAAACTGATATTGCCGATTATTTTACATACGATTTTTCTTTGGCTGCTACTATAATTATATGGTTATTCTGGGTATTTTTGGCATTTTGGGTATTTTTCACGTTTGGAATTAAAAATTTATATATGGCCGCAACGATATTATTAAACAAATTTTATAGAAGGAGAGGTAAAAAATAAAATATGTCAAGTAATAAACAGGAATTCTCATATAAATGCATAGGAGTTTGGCAAAATAATTATAGGTTATATCATGACGGCAAACATAATGAATTTTTTGTACTTACTCCTAAATTTAGAATTACACAATCTCCTCGCAGAATAAGCCCTGAACTAGCGGATTGGTGTAATAAGAAAATAGAAGAATGGAATGAGGCACATAAACCGGCAACCACAGTTATTATAAAGAGTGAAATAGGTCATAAGATAAACAATAAATATCACAATATGTTCTATGAATTAGAACAAAAACTTAAAGAAGGAGAGCTAGACGCGCAGTCAGACCTGAAAGATTGAGAGAATTGAGAAGAAATATTTTAGAACAGAAAGAAACTGGTGTGGTTGTTCCAGATGATATTAAAATTGTTATTGATGATTGCAATGATAAAGAAAGTGAGGAAACACTATGAAACTTGGAGACTTTTTATTAAACGCATATAACGATGTTGCCGTTGTTAATGCCCGTCGCGAAACAGAAGTTTATATTAAATATGATATTGATCCAGCTAAATATCTTAACGCCGATATTTTGAATAGAGAAATTAAGGCAATTGAAGCTGGTGATGGAGAGTTTAGGGTTTTACTTGAGGAGGGGGATAATGATTGATTTTTGGTTATCTAAAAATGTTGCTGACACACTGTATGGTCTTATTGTTTTAGCCATGTTTTTTATAATAATGTTTATTGTGAGTGCTATCAAAAGTGTATTTAACAGGCATAATAAAAAGAAATTTTATAAACAGTTTTGCATTCGTTGTGGGTGTGTTTTTTCTTTTGAAAAAGAAGATGTGGAACTAAAAGAAATAAATGGACATTGGACTGGTGCAGTTACATGTCCGGAGTGTAAAGCAGACAATAAAGTAGAACGATGGTAGGAGGTACAAAATAATGAAACTATATGTCGTATATGGCGATACATACCTTGATGAGTATGGTAGTGAAATTACATTATTTGGTGTTTTCACTAGCAAGAAATTGGCAATGATAGCTCAAAAAGAGGCGGAGGATAGGTACTATGAAAAGTGTAAGAACGATAAATACACAATAAGACCTAACTTTACAAGGGGAAAAGTTAAATTCCGTACTAAAGAAATTAGCGTGAACCAGGCAATTGATGAGTGGTTGGGAGGTTATGCTGAATGAATGACGAATTAAAGTTAGATGAAACATCAGTTGCTAAAATAATTGAAATTGCCATGTCTAATAATGAAAAATGCAAGGCTTGTGAGTTCAGAGGCATGTGCTTTTTTGCTTACTCATGCCTTAGCGATGATTATAAATACTATTTAAAAGGGGTACACGGAAATGATTAGAGAATTGAAAAATTGGACTGAGATTACAAAGGGATTATATAGATATGTAGTCTCAGCTAATGCTTGTTATGAGATACATATAATGTTTCATGCAAAAGATACTGATATTTTAACAGCTAATGCTTCGTTATATATTGTTGGCGATTGGACAAATTTGAACAATGGGTCACAACATTTTGAAAGGGAATTATTGCTTAATGGACCATTGGCTGCGTGTTTGGAAAAAGCAGTCGAAGACGAAAAGGAGATGCGAGGATAATGATAAAAATTATAGAACTTGGAACCATTAGAAAGCAAAAATGTCAACGTTGTGGATGTTTATTCTCTTACGAAAATGAAGATGTGATAACGGAAAAAGATGAACACATGCTTCTTGGGTTTCATAAAATATACATAAATTGTCCACAGTGTGAACAGAAAATAGTATTAGGAGTGTACTAAGCGATGAGTGAATTAAATTTTGAGAAGTGTAATGGATGCCCGTATTATTTTGAAGAGATAGATCAGTGCATGGTCGGAGAGGATGATATCCCCAACGATATGGAAAAGAAATGCAAGACGGAGGATATATCAAATGATTAAAAAAATAATAGCCTCGATAATGTGTTCTTTTGTTAAGTTGTATTTTAAATTAGACAACGAATGCACTTGTTACTGCATCGGAACAAATGGTGATAATAATGATTATGATATTCATAGAAGGAGATATAAAAATGATTAAAGAATTTATCCAGAAAATATTTAATATTCATAGCCCAAGTAAAGAGTGGTCTAATATATATAAAATAGACTATTACAAAGAAAATCTTTATGAAGTTTTGGAATTGTTCCGTAAGACTATTAATAAAGATTTTGATGATTGGAAAGATGCAGACGACTGGCTGTTCTCTAATTTAAATTTAACAGAAAAAGATATTTCAGACATATACAAAGGACGTTCAATTGTGTATGTAGCATCGTGTAGAAAGGAGGAAAATGATGATGATTAAAATTATTAAGCCTGGAACAATAACAGAATTGAGATGCTATAAATGCGGATGCTTATTTAGTTATGAAAAAGAAGATATAGAAATTAATAAAGTGAATATATCAGATCCTTTATCTACGCAATATAAATATATAACTTGCCCACAGTGTAAAAAGGAAATAACATTGGAGGCTACGAGATGATTAAATTAGAGCATGTAGCTCTGGCAAGTCCAGAGCAGATGGAGTTTATTATTGAAGGAATGAGGTAGAATTATGAGTAATAGTAATTATATATATTCAAGATATAAAAAGCCTTGTTGTGTTTGCGGTAAACTCACAAAAAGGATTGAATATTGTTATGAGTCTTATATTTGTAGTAATAAATGCGAAAATGTAATGAATAAAAAATTAATAGAAAGTGAGAAGTGTAATGATTAAATTAGAAAACGTAGTTCTGGCGAGCCCAGAGCAGATGGAGTTTATTATTGAGGGTATGCGGAATCCTATGAATTCATGGGAGAATAGTGATAGCGGTGAAGGATGTCATGAGAGAACAATTTGGGGTAGTATAGAAAGAGATGATCTCCTTTGTGAAAAATGTGGTGCCACATATGAGTCGCATTGTGTTTGTTCTGGTAAAAAGCAGTTCATATTAGGAAATAATGACCGCTCGCTCATGCAGCGCTTATCCAAGGCCGGTACGGATCATAGAAAGTATATGAGAATGATGCCAGTTTATGTAAGAATTACTGCGCCTTTATATTGGTGGAAGGAGTTTGATACATACAAGGTAGGTATAGTTGCTAATAGTTGTAGTACCATGCATAAGATTGCTGAGAAAGAGTTTACGTTGGAGGATTTCTCATGCGAGCATTTAAAAAATGTGTTTGATGTAACTATTCCGTATACATCAAATATTACAAGTATATTTGAGTATAAAAAGATTTTAGAAGACAATATAGAAATTCTTAATAATGCGAGAAATTTATATCTTGAAACAAAAAATAAGATGTTTTGGTGGCAGATGATCCAGCTTCTTCCAAGCAGCTATAATCAGACACGTAATGTTATGATGAATTATGAAGTACTGGCAAATATATATAAGTCTCGTAAGCATCATAAGCTGGACGAATGGAGAAAATTCTGCAAGTGGATTGAATCTCTACCATATTCTGAACTGATTATTGGTGAAACCCAGTTTCCACTTAGCCCATTGTTAGTCAAAGAAAAAACTGATAATTCTAGGGGTACTGGATTATGGCAGCCAGGCGATGATGATTGATGCGAGGTGAATTAAGAAATGTTTGGGTATAGCATTCGCATTAGTTAAAAATAAGTGATAAAGAGAGGTAAAGAAACAGAATGACTTTTGATGATTTGATAAGCATCACGCCAAATGTAAGATTAGCTGATTTAATACAGCTATTTTTATTAGGATATGATGATAAAATATATTTTGATGTAAAGATTAATAGCGGGAATGATGTTATTACACTGGATAATGTGCGCATAATAGCACCAGAGTTACAACCATATTATGATTATATAATTACATATCTTGGTGACCCTGATTATGAATCACATGCTAACTTGGAGGTGACATTAAAAGGAGAAATAAATGAGTAATCTAAAAAATACTGAAAATAAAAGTGATAAGGTAATTATTTTAATTCCACTGCGTATGAGCAATAAGTTTAGTTCTGTAGTGTTACATACTATAAATAATATAGATGTTGCTAAAGGACAAATAATTCGATTTGAAAGGTAAATTAAGAAATGTTTAATGATAAAACAAACAATTTCATAGTCAGTACATTCATTCTTATACTTCAGTCAAATTTTTTAAATAGTGTCGGAATACATAGCACTACGAATTGGCAATGGTGGGGTATAACATTATGTACAATATTTTTTGCATTAGTAAAGAATCAGAAAGGATAATAAAATGATGCTTAAATTGTTAAATAAAATATTCCATAGAAAACCAAGTCCTTGTGATAACTGTGATGCCCCTATGCTTACTAGTTGGATTTCCTGCGATACTTGTAAAAAATGGATGTAATAAACATGTAGCAACTGAAAAAGAATTGCAGGATTTCATGAAATACAGAGGAAGCCTTATGGATAATGAGCAATAATAAACATTATAAGGAGAATTTTATATTATGACGCGTAATAAACATATTGTTTAATGAAATAAGTAACTTTTAAGGAGGATTTATATTATGATGTCAAACGAAGAAAAAATATTAACAGCAGAACTTATGGGATTATCACATGCAGTTGAAAAGGCAGCGGGTGATGTGTATGCTTATATATCAAATGGTATGATATCTACCGCTGTTACAAGGTTAAACGACATTCGACAATACCTTGATGCTATTTCTGCTAAGATATCAAAGAACGAGGTCAATAATAAAATCAACGATGATGGTGAGCTTTATTAAAAGTTTAAGGTTCTGTAGAAATACGGAACCTTTTTCTTTTTTATTGGAGGATGATTAAATGACGGATAAAGAAAAAATGTGTGAATTAGAAAAGCGAATTAAATTATTGGAAATTGAAGGGCCGCCATTGAAAGAGAGTATAAGCGCAGCAACTCAAAGAATCTCTGATATGAAGCAGGCTATTAACCGTTATGTTTTAGAGAAAAATAAAAAGAAATAGGGAGTTACGCACAATAAACATATACTTGTATGGAAGAGTGTTATATAATACATATATGCTCTTATCATAAGAAAGGAGCTTGCTAAAGGAGGCGAGTATGGTGGATTACGATATGAAAGAATTTATAGCATATAGTAAAAAACTTCTGAGAACTTTAGTTAGGATTAAAAAGTATCTCGATAATGCGCAATATGATGACGCAAAAGAGTTACTTAATGAGCTAATTGAAGATACTCAGGGTGACATTGAGGCTTAAAATTAAATATTGTTACACGAGAGTCTATGGAAGCATAGGCTCTTTTCTTTTTAGGTTGGAGGAATTAATTATGACGCACGATAAATATGACAATGATATTTTAAAGCAACTTACAAGGATTGCTAACACTTTAGACAGGATAGCTAAGAGATTACCAGAAGAATGTGATACAGCTGAGTACGCAAAAGAGAATCCAGATTGGACTGAGAAAATTGAAAAGATGGCTTCTGGTTATTATTTACAGGTAATAAGATGTAAAGACTGTAAATGCTTCATACCATTGGAAGATATGAAAAAATGCCCAGAATACAAGGATTATCCATTTGATGCAGCAGAAAAAGTACATTCTGATGGTATATGTACAAATACTGATAAATGGGTTTACACAAGCGATTTCTGTAGTGAGGCTAAAAACTCGCAGTAAAAACATGTTCTTTAATGGATAAATTATAATCTAAGGAGGAATTATATTATGACATCAGAAGAAAGAATTGATGAACTTGAAAAGAGGGTTCGTATTATGGAACTGAAAAATGATAATCTGGGAAAGCGTTTAGACATCATGTCTGAGCAATTACAGATTGTTAATAATTCGTTAGTTTCAATATACGGCATTCTTGACCTTCAGGATAAAATCAATCGTATTAACATGATATCTAAACAGTAATAATTTATTAAAGCAAAGGGCTTGAGTCTTAGGACTTAGGCTCTTATTTTTTATATTTAGGAGGTAATATTCAATGATGACACAGGAACAGATGGAAATTGAAATCATGAAGTTAAAAATGGAAAACAACGAGATTAAGGAGATTATATTAGAAATGCAGCAGCAAATAAAAGAGACAGTCAGTTTACTTGAGCAGGTAGCTGTCTTAATGACTTCGAGAAAGTAGGCAATTAGTATGAAAAAGAAAACAACAAAATTTTTATTATTAGGATTAATGATTTCAGTTATTGCATTTGCTTTAACTGGCTGTGAAATATTTAACAGCAGTGCACAGTCAATGAAAGGAAGTATTGAAGGAAATGAATATTTAGCCGAGTTTTATACAAATAACGGCAAAAAGTTCATGACTATGCATGGTGAGCGTATAGACCTTAATGCCAACACTGTAAGAGAATACAATTATGCTGAGGGCGGTTATAACAAAGTACAGTCATCAGTTGTAACAATCACCATAGACGGTAAAGAAGTGGAAAACTGTGGAAGTACAGTGATATTTGCAGAGGAAGGACTTGAGCCAGATGTAGACTTCGAGCAGCAGGATATTAAAAGTAATAGTACTGGGAATATAGGGGAACTCCCAATTGTAGCTAATACAGTGAATCGTTATAAGAATATGCTTGGTAAATCAAGAACAGTAGTGATTCAATCGCAACTTGGCGACCCGATATGTGCATATTCAGGAGATAGTGTTTATTACGAAGTTTGTGAGAAGTTACCTAAAACTACAAAGTTATCAATAGATGGTAAGGCTTTATATATACATAGAGCCAACTTTCAGATTATTGATAATAGCTTGTTGGATTGATAAGAAAGGATATTAATTATGGCAAAGATATTATTAAGTGAGAGCGCTATGAAAGCTCTTAATAATGGCGAGATTGTAAGTGCTATGATTTATGGATATTTAATTGGTATTCAGAAAGACACTAGAAAACCAGAGAAGGCTAAAGAAGAGGAGGAGTAACGTTATGGCATATATTATGAATATCAATATACAGGCTGATGAGGACATACAATATATTCTTAGAAATATAAAAAAATCAGATACAGGAGCTTATGTTTTTATGTCTGATAATAGAGAATCACTCATAAATATTTTTTGTGAGATGCTACGCGATATTAATGAGACAATATATACAAGCAATAAATCATTGGATTTAATAAAAATAAAAGGGTTCGTATCAGAGGCGTATACAGATATATCGTTAGATTGCAACACCGACAAGTATTCATATGAGTTGAATTATGATGATTTTTCAATAAGTTTTAAATTAACTAGCATAAATGTATTTACTATCTATAGCGATATTATTCAAATTAAGGAGGAATAATGTTATGTCTGATATCAAAAAATGTGATAGATGTGGAAAAACATACGAGTATGATTTTTCTGATAAGCCTACGGATACTGAAACGAGATATCTATCTACCATTACTTTGAATGCAAAAGATTTGTGGAAACATGAGTATCATAAAACTTATGACTTGTGTGCCGACTGCTGTGCGTCTTTAATAGGATGGTTAAATTTTGATATGGCTGAAGAAAGGAAAGACTAATGATATGTGATTGGAATGAAGTATTTAACCCTACTCCTGAACAGAAAAAATATTATGAAGACGAATATAAAAAACTATTACAAAGTGCATATGACGATCATAAATGTTTTACATGTAGACATTTTATTTCTGATGAACCTGAGCGAGACTTTATTCAACCTTGTCCAACATGTGAGATTACTGGTCATGCTGCTATTACAACTTGTGATAGATATGAAAGCGACGATAAGGAGGAAATACATTGAAAGAGAAGCTTAATTTATATTTTACAGTAAAGGCTTTGAAATATCGTTTTGAGCCTGCTGGGTTTAGATATCGTTTGTACTCTTGGCTTGTCAGAAAGACTGACTAACATACGCGACATATACTTATTATATTATGAGAAAATAATAAGGAGGATTTATATTATGCTTACATTTATGTTTGATAATGTTGAAGAATTAGTTAAATTCAGGGAGGAATGTATTGAAAAATACAATGAGGTTCCTAGAATTTCAGCGGTTTTTCATGGCAACGAACATACATATTTTGCAAGGGTTAATATGTAGTAATTATTAAAAGAAATGTTCTTGGCATTTGCTGAGGCTTTTCTTTTTGCTCTGTCGGATATGGTCGTGTGAGATATATAGTGTGTTATGGAAAGGATGGTGATATTTATGACGGATATTGAAAAGCAAATAGAGGCTATGGGATACGAAGTTCGTGTTAGTGACATGTCTAATGAGTATATTGTTTATGAGAATAAAAAAAGTGATCAAGAAGTAACCTTAGAATGGGATTACGAAGATCAGTATTGTATGATACATTCGCAAACAATATCAAGAGAAAAAGATTGGATAGGACAGACACATCAAATGCCTATGCCATTAACTATTTGTGAAGCTGAAATATTTATGGCTAGACTTAAAGAATTACGAGAGTCCTAACAAGGGCTCTTTCTTTTTTATATTTAGGAGGGTTTATGAATATAGTTAGTGGATATTGGAAGAGTATTGATGGCTCCGTTACGTACGGATATTGCACTTGTGGTAGAGAGGTAAAATCTACCAAAGAGGGAAGAGATGAAAAATGTCCTATGTGTGGAGCAAAAATTGTGTGGGATTTGGGTAATCCTGAGTTATGGATTGGACAGAAAAAGCAGTGATTTTATGAGTAACCAATTGGTTACAGGTATGTTTTTTTGAAGAATTTTTATATGATTTTATATTTTTGAAAAATTGCATTTTTGACTGGTGTAACCGTTTGGTTACTCGATGGCATTTATTATGATACAAAAAGGCTAAAAAACGGCTATTTTTGGTCATTTTTGGCTATATTTTGCCCATTTTTGGCTAACATCGCATAATTAATACCAAAGTGTTAACCGACTGGTTACACCCCCTTATTACATAATAAAAAAATTAAATATATTAAAGGACTTTTTGCAGGTGTAACCAATTGGTTAATACCCTTCATTTTTAGCACAAAGAAAGGAAATGGATATGCATAACAACGAATATATAAGTGAAGTCGAGTTTATAGATATCTTTGCAGATAACTTAAGAGATATTATGTATGAAATGGATATAAGCGAAGGAGAGTTAGCAAGAAGGACTGGGTTATCCAAAATGGCAATCAGCAGGTATCTTAATAAAAAAAGAATGCCAACATTAAAAGCACTGGTAAATCTATCATATGTACTCTGTGTACCAATAACTGATTTAATACCAACATATGCAATGATTGATTAGAAGATATAATGGAGGATTTATATTTATGAAAAATAATGTAAGGGTGGGAATAATAGAAACCGGTGAAGTATTTGATTCTATAACAGCATGTGCAAATTATATTGGAGGAAATGCAAGGCATGCTAGCATTGTAAGTCGAAATCCGAGAATGACTTGCAAAGGTTATCATATAGTTCGAATAGATGAACCAATTCCTGAAATTGATTTATCGAGAAGTTTTGTCGGACGACCTGGAATTCGTGTAAGGATTGTTGAGACAGGCGATGAATTCAATTCAATCAAAGAGTGCGCAGAATTTATGAATTGTAGTAGTGGGAGAATACATGATGCTCTTACAGGTTACAATAATATTCATACATATAACGGTTATCATTTTACATATGTGTGATTTATATTTATGGGCTTTAGTGTGATAAACTAAGGCTCTTATTTTTTGCTTATGGTATTAATTATGCGAGCGTAAAAAACATGCCCTTTTATAGGAGAAATAACTAAAAACGCGCTATTTATATTTTTTTTGGAACGTACTCAGGCGACCTTCGGGCCCTGGGTCTTTTTATTTTTGTGACTAAATAATTGAGAGGAGAACAGTTATGAAAAAAGAAAGTGAATTCCAGGCAAGTCTTAAGAAAGAATTAAAAAAGATGTTTCCTGGATGTATTGTGACCAAATTGGATGCTGGTTGTATTCAAGGAATACCAGACCTACTTATTCTGTATGGAAAGCATTGGGCTACACTTGAAAATAAGAGAAGTGCTAATGCAAAGAAAAGACCTAATCAGGATTTTTATGTCAATAAGATGAATGATATGTCGTTTTCCAGATTTATATATCCAGAGAATAAGGAGGAAGTATTGAATGAACTTCGTAAAGCATTTGAATCTTGAAGGATTGCATGCACCATTTAGTGCAAGTCAATCGGCATGGCTGCGATATTCTGATGATAAAGCAATTGCTGTTTATAGAAAAAAGAAAGCAGCAGAGATGGGAACCAGACTTCACGCATGGGCTAAAGACACAATTGATTTAGGTATTAAACAGTCAAGGAGTAATAAAACACTATGTGCATATGTCAATGATGCAATTGGTTTTAGAATGAACACTGAAGTAGTTTTATATTATTCAGATTATTTCTTTGGAACAGCAGATGCTATATCTTTTAATAAAAATGTATTGAGAATACATGATTTAAAGACTGGCGATTCGGGACACATGGAACAACTTATGGTTTATGCTGCGTTGTTCTGTTTGGAATACAGAGTGAAGCCTGGGGATATTAAGATAGAGCTTCGTCTTTATAAAAATGATGAGGTCGAAGTATTTAATCCTACAGCAGAAGATATTTTACCAATCATGGATAAAATTGTTAGTCTTAATAAAATTATGGAAGAAATTGACGAGGGGGTAATATAACATGAATTCAGTAGCAGAAGAGATTCTTTCCTATATGGGAAGTCAAGCATTCAGTGAAGAAGAATTTCTTGCTCATTATGGAATGCCTCGTCGAAGCGGAAGATATCCATGGGGCTCGGGAGAGGAGCCATTTCAGCATAGTGGAGATTTCTTGTCAAGAGTTGAAGAGATGAGAAAATCTAAGTTTACTTATACTGATGAAGATGGCGTAAAATGGACTGGCGACAATGCAATAGCTAAATCTCTGGGGTACACTTCAAGTGATTTTAGAACTGTATGTGCCATCGCTAATAATGAGCGTAGGGCTGTAAAAGTTGCCGCTGCTAAAGCATTAAAGGAAAAAGGATTTAATGCAACTGAAATTGGTAGGCAGATGGGAATTAACGAATCGTCTGTTAGGTCTTTACTCGATGAAAAAGCAGAAGAGAGAATGAACCAGGCTAGAGCAACTGCTGATTTTTTAAAGGAACAAGTTGATAAAAAGAAAATGATAGATGTTGGTTCAAAAGCCAACCTTGAATTAAATGTTTCTAAAGAGAAAATGGATCAGGCTCTTTATATGTTGCAGGCAGAAGGTGGTTATGAGATTTGGGGAAATAGATTTCCACAGGCAACAAATAAAGGACAGTTGACAACTCAGAAGGTTCTGTGTGTTCCTGGAACGCCACACAGCGCCATATACGATTTTGGTAAGGTTCAGACTATTGGTGATTATATTACTAGAGATGATGGAAAAACATTTGAAAAGAAGTTTCATTATCCTGAGAGTTTGAACTCTAAGCGTCTTGAAATCTGTTATGCAGAAGATGGCGGTATAAAGAAAGATGGTCTTATTGAACTTAGAAGAAATGTCCCAGACCTTTCATTAGGAGAGTCTCGATATTCTCAGGTTCGTATCATGGTAGATGGTACGAAATACATAAAAGGAATGGCAGTATATGCTGATGATTTACCAGAAGGCATAGACGTTAGATTTAACACCAATAAATCAAATAAATTATCTAAGCTAGAATGTCTCAAGGATGTTAAGAGCGACCCAGATAATCCTTTTGGAGCCCTCATCAAAGAAGAAGGCGGACAGTATTGGTATACAGATTCAAAGGGTAAAAAGAAGCTTGGATTAATTAATAAAACAAGAGAAGAAGGAGAATGGGAAGAATGGAAAGATTCTTTACCATCTCAGTTCTTGTCAAAACAGAATAAGGTTTTAGCTGAGAAACAGTTAGGAATTGCCAAGGCAGATAAGCAGTCTGAGTTTGATGACATAATGGCATTGAATAATCCTACTATTAAAAAATATTATCTTGATAAATTTGCATCATCATGCGACTCAGCAGCAGTGCATTTACAGGCAGCTGCATTGCCAGGTCAGAAGTATCATGTAATATTACCATTAACCACAATGAGTGATAGAGAAGCTTATGCTCCTGATTATGCTGATGGAACTAAACTTGCATTGATAAGATTCCCACATGGTGGAACATTTGAAATACCTATAGTTACTGTTAATAATAGAAATAAAGAAGCTATTAAGATGATTGGTAAGTCTTCAACAGATGCTATAGGCATTAGCGCTAACGTCGCAGAAAGATTATCAGGTGCAGACTTTGATGGCGATACCGTTATGAGTATTCCAACACATGATAGGGGCGGAAAAGTAAAAATTACATCTACTCCAGAATTAAAAGACTTAGAGGGTTTTGATCCTAAGCTTAATTATGGTGGAGAATGTAGAAAAGATAGTACTGGTAAAGAGCATTATTATCGTAATGGTAGAGAGTATCGTCTGATGACAAAGACTGATACTGAGATGGGAAAGATTTCCAATCTTATTACTGATATGACCCTGATTGGTGCAACTGAAGACGAACTTGCAAGGGCCGTAAAGCATTCAATGGTTGTCATTGATGCAGAGAAACATCATCTGGATTACAAGCAGAGTGAGCTTGATAATAATATTGTTGCACTTAAGAAGAAGTATCAGGGCAAGGCTCAAGGTGGTGCTGCTACAATTATCTCACGATCAAAAGGTGAGTATGATGTAGATAAAAGACAGGGCACTCCTCGTACCAATCTTAAGCGTAACGAGTATAAGAACAATCCGGAAAAGGGAGACATTTGGTATGACCCAAGTCGACCTGAAGGTGCTCTTCTCTACAAGAGAGCTGATGATGCTGATTATCAGATAACCAAGGTTAATAAGAGAACTGGCGAGGTAACCACTATCACTAAAACCCGCCAACAGAAGAGTACTAAGATGGCTGAGACAGATGATGCCAATACACTGGTATCTACTCATCGCCATCCTATGGAATTAGTGTATGCTGATTATGCTAATGCAATGAAAGACATGGCTAACAAGGCTAGAATTGCTATAGCAGATACAGGTAAGGTGGCATATAGTAGAGAGGCTAAGAGTAAGTATGAGAGAGCGGTAAAATCTCTTTTAGAAAAACTTAATAATGCTGAAAAGAATGCTGTTAGAGAGAGAGCTGCACAGAGAATTGCTAATGCCAACATAAATGAGAAATTAGAAGCTAATCCTGACATGAAAGCTAAAGATAAAAAGAAAGTTTCTCAGCAGGCTTTAAGTAAGGCAAGACTTGACGTTGGTTCTGTTAAGAGACGAGATAGAAACATAGTAATCACTGATAACGAATGGGAAGCTATTCAGGCAGGTGCTGTGAGCGAAACCATTCTTAAACGAATACTGAATAATTCAGACCCAGATTCGTTGAGAGCAAAGGCAATGCCTAAAGAATCATCAGCATTATCAGATGCTAAGATAGCCAGAATTAAAGCTATGTCTGCTTCATACACAATTGCACAGATAGCTGATAAACTTGGCTATTCAACATCAACAATTTCTAAAGCTTTGAAAGGAGGAAATTAAACATGCCTAAAACATCTAATGATTGTAGATTGACTACATTTGATAATCCTTACAATCCATTTACACAGTTTGCTGAATGGTTGTTGTTTGACAATTCAAAAGATTACTTTACATTAAACAAACTTGCTAGAATTGAACAAGTTGATGAAAGTATGTCTGAGAATGAAATAAACATTGAACATGAAAGAGCAATTGATGAAATTATACAGAACGATTTCCTCAACATCTATAAAAAAGTGTACAGAAATGAAGAAATAAATGAACAGATCGCATGATATATGTGTAAAAGCATAGAGGGGGGTCTAAAAATGAACACCCCCTCCTATCATCGCGCCGGTCTTTATATTTTCCCCGGAGGGAATTTTCGAAAAAGCAAATCCATTTTTTAGACAGCATTTAAACGAACCTATAATATTTAAAGCACTTAGTACAAGTTGTAAGTCACCTCTCAATTATATTTTATTGCGCCATGATGTAAATTCTCCTTTCTTTGGGTATTATAGGTTCTTTTAAGTGCTGTCTTATTATTTATAAAGACTACAAAACTAACGGAGAAGTATAAGAAAGGAGGCGGTAAGGATGCCCAAAGTCAAGAATTCTGATACTCAAAGAAGAATGCGTCCGGCATTAACACCAGAAGCACGAGAGAATCAGCTCATTTCTTTAGCTGTAGACCTTGCCGAAAAGCAGTTAAGAGAGGGTACAGCCTCATCTCAGGTAATTACACATTATTTGAAGATGGGTTCTCCAAGTGAACGACTCAAAAGAGAACAGATGGAAGAAGAGAACGAATTACTCAAGGCAAAGACTAAAGCTATCAGAGAGTCAGGAGATATGTCTGTAATGTATGAAAAAGCTATAAAGGCAATGCAGTCGTATTCTGGAAAGGATGAAGATGAGTAGGATTCTTTCATATTCAGAGTTAATTACTATTCCATCTTTTGAGGAGCGATTTGAGTATCTCAATCTTAATGGTAGAGTTGGAGATGCAACATTTGGGTGTGATAGATATTTGAATCAGGCATTTTATAAGTCTAAAGGGTGGTTACGTGTAAGAGATGATATAATTATACGAGATAACGGATGCGATTTAGCGTTTCCTGGTAGAGATATTGATGGACAGATATTGATTCATCATCTTAATCCAATAACAAAATATGATGTGATTAATCATACCAGAAAATTGTTAGACCCAGAAAATCTTGTATGTACAATTAAACAGACTCATGATGCGATTCACTATGGTGATGAGCGGTTACTTATAAAAAATCCGATAGAACGAAAAATAAATGACACATGTCCTTGGAAACATTAACGGAGGAGATATGACAGATAGTATATTAAACTCAATCAAAGGATTGCTATATATAGATGAATCTGAAAAAGGATTTGATAGCGACATAATTATGCATATCAATTCTGTATTTATGGTGCTTAATCAGCTTGGTGTCGGTCCAGATGAAGGATTCACAATAAGCGATGATTCGGCAACATGGTCAGATTTTCTTGGCGAAGATAAATCATTAGAAGGTGTAAAGACCTATGTTTATATGAAGGTTAGAATGATTTTTGACCCGCCGACTAGCAGCTCAGTAATGGATTCTATGAAGCGGTCAATTGATGAACTTGAATGGCGATTGAATATCGCCGTATCAAATAAAAAGTAGAGGGCAATTATGGAACAGAATGAATTAATGCATTACGGAGTTATGGGAATGAAATGGGGTATTAGAAGAGTCGCTTCCAAGAGTTCCCAAAACAATAAATTAGAATTGAAAGCCTTGAAATATGATAAGAAAGCAGCAATCCAATCAAGAAAATCAGAAAATGCACATTCTAAGAACGATCTTGGTACAGCAAATAAGAAGGCTAAAAAAGCAAACGAATATTTGAAGAAAGCCGCTAAATTACAGACTAAAGCATTAAAAACAGACAATGACATAAAGCGAAGTAATTTAGAGAAAAAAGCGGAAACCCTAAAGTATAAATCAGCAAAAAAAAACATAGATGCAGACAGGATTTCAAAACTAACTGGATATGGTTATAAGGCTATGCATTATTCTGTTAAATCAGATAAATTTAAAAAGAAAGCAGCAAAAGCACGAATGATGATTTCCAGTAATAACAAATACATCACAATGATGAATCATCGTGTTAGTACATTGCCAAAAGACAAACAGGAATTAGCGATGAAGTACCTGGGTAAATAGGAGGCTCAAAATGGAAAACGAATTATACCATCATGGCGTCCTAGGTCAGAAATGGGGCGTAAGAAGATACCAGAATAAAGATGGAAGTCTTACTATGGCTGGAAAGAAGCGTGCGTTGCGAATCCAGAACGACTATACAGAACTTACTAATAATAAAAAGTATAGAGACCGTAATGGTAATATGACATATGCTGGTCGTAAAAAGGCTCTTGCTTTACAGAATGAATATACAAATGTTACTGGTAAAAAACACCTTATAGCATTCAATAATAAGACTGGTGCAAACAAGCAGCCTTACCAGAAGAGTATTAGTGAGATGAGTAATCAGGAATTACAGGCAAAGGTCGATAGACTTCGATTAGAGAAGCAATTAAAAGACCTTACGCCAGAGCATAAAACAGCTGGTCAGAAATTTGTCGGATTTGTCAAGGACACATCAATGTCCATAATTAAAGATAAGGGAACTGCAATACTTGGTGATTATTTTGATAAGCAGGTTCGAGATGCTATAGGACTTAATGAGAAAGACCCATTAACCAAATCTCAGAAACTTGCTCAAGATGCCAAGGATGCAGCAAACAAAAAATCAATTGCTGAAGTTGAAGATTACTTTAAAGAGCGAGATAAAGGTAAGAAATCTGCAACTGAGACTAAGAAGAAATCTGCAACTGAGACTAAGAAAGATTCTGGATATACTATGACAGAAGCTCAGAAGAAAGAACATGATGCATTATTTGGTAATCATAAAACAAAAACTGAATCAGATGCTAAAAAGCGCAAAAGAGAACATGATCGGTTGTTCTCAGGAAGATATGTAGATTAAGGAGAATATATGGCGTTATCGAATACAGCCACACCGATTTATTATGGCATGTTTCGAGATGCCGTAATTAGAGGCGAAATACCAGTATGCGAGGAAATTTCTATGGAGATGAATCGTATAGATGCTCTTATAGCAAATCCTGGTGTATGGTATGACGATAAAGCGGTAAATGGCTTTATAAAATATTGTGAGAGTGAACTTACATTAACTAACGGTGATGATTTATTTCTTCTCGATTCATTTAAGCTGTGGGCTGAGGAAATTTTTGGTTGGTATTATTATATAGAACGAAGTATTTATGTGCCAGACAAAGATAATCATGGCGGACATTACGAGAAGAAAATCATAAGAAAAAGGCTCATAAATAAGCAGTATTTAATTGTTGCCAGAGGCGCAGCTAAATCAATGTATGCATCATGTATACAAAATTATTTCTTGAATGTAGATACATCTACATCTCATCAGATAACAACAGCCCCAACAATGGCTCAGGCAGAAGAGGTTATGTCACCTTTTAGAACAGCCATAACAAGAGCTAGAGGTCCATTATATCAATTCTTAACAGAAGGTTCATTGCAGAACACGACAGGCTCAAAGGCTAATCGTGTAAAGTTGGCAAGTACCAAGAAAGGAATACAGAATTTTCTCACAGGTTCGTTATTAGAAGTAAGACCTATGTCAATAGATAAATTGCAGGGATTACGAGTTAAAGTAGCTACCGTCGATGAATGGCTTTCTGGTGATGTTAGAGAAGATGTTGTTGAGACACTTGAACAGGGAGCTGCAAAGGAACAGGGTGGTGGACAGAATGATGATTATTTAATAGTCGCCATTAGTTCTGAAGGTACTGTTCGTAATGGTTCTGGCGATACAATCAAAATGGAGCTAATGAAAATCCTTAAGGGAGAACATAACGCTCCTCATACATCTATTTTCTGGTACAAGCTCGACAGTATTGATGAAGTAGGCGACCCATCTAAGTGGCTCAAAGCTAATCCTAATCTGGATAAGACCGTTACATATGAGACATATCAAGAAGCGGTCGAAACAGCTGAAAAAAACCCAGCTAAGAGAAACGATATACTTGCAAAGCGATTCGGACTTCCGATGGAGGGTTATACATATTACTTTACATATGAAGAAACTCTTCCACATAGAAAGAAAGAATTTTGGCAGATGCCTTGTGCATTGGGAGCAGACCTTTCTCAAGGCGACGATTTCTGTGCTTTCACATTTCTATTTCCGTTATCCAGCGGTTCATTCGGAGTTAAAACCCGTAACTATATAACAGAATTGACATTAAAAAAACTACCTTTGGCTCTTAGGAATAAATATGAAGAGTTCATTAATGAAGGTAGTCTTATCGTTATGCCTGGAAATATCTTAGACATGATGCAGGTTTATGATGATTTGGATGAATTCATAAATCGAACCGCTTATGACGTAAGATGCTTCGGTTATGACCCATATAACGCTAAAGAGTTTGTGGAACGATGGGAACGAGAAAATGGAGCATACGGAATAGAAAAAGTTATACAGGGGGCTAAGACTGAATCTGTACCATTAGGAGAGTTAAAGAAATTAGCTGAAGAAAGAATGTTGTTGTTCGACGAGGGGTTGATGACATTCACAATGGGAAATTGTATCACCATCGAAGATACCAATGGTAACCGTAAATTATATAAAAACAGATACGATGCCAAGATTGACGCTGTGGCTGCAATGATGGATGCATTTGTAGCATATAAGCACAATCGTGAGGCTTTTGAGTAGGAGACAAATTAAATGGAGTTATCTATTACTGATAGAATGAAGCACGCATTTAATGCGTTTATGAATCGAGACCCTACAGCTTATTATAATAGGAATCTTGGTTCTAGTTATTCCATACGACCCGACCGACCGAGATTAAGTCGTGGAAATGAGCGTTCAATTATTACTGCAATATTCAATCGAATAGCGATGGATGTGGCGGCAATAGATATAATGCATTGCAGATTGGATGAGAACAATCGATTCATAGAAAAAATCGATTCTGGACTCAACAATTGTTTGAATCTGGAAGCAAATGTAGACCAGAGTGGACGAGCATTTATACAGGATGCAGTTATGTCTATGTTGGATGAGGGTGTGGTTGCACTTGTTCCAGTTGACACAGATTTGAATCCGGCAAGCACTGATTCATATGACATACTTACAATGAGAACTGGAAAGATTCTTGAATGGTATCCAGCACATGTCAAAGTAAGGCTTTACAATGACCGTACTGGAGAGAAAGAAGACCTTATGCTGGCTAAGCGAGACGTGGCGATTATTGAAAATCCACTATTTGCCATAGTCAATGAGCCTAATTCAACGATGCAGCGACTTATGAGAAAATTAAGTTTACTAGATGTGACAGATGAACAAACGGCATCAGGAAAGTTGGATTTAATCGTTCAGTTGCCGTATGTAGTCAAGTCAGAGGCTAGACGTGAACAGGCTAATCAGCGTCGAAAAGATATAGAACAACAGTTAGCAGAAGGTAAATATGGAATTGCATATACCGATGGTACCGAGAAAATCACTCAGCTTAACCGTTCGGTAGAAAATAATCTCATGAAACAAGTCGAATACCTGACTAATATGGTATACAGTCAAATAGGCATTACTCAGTCAGTTTTAGACGGAACTGCTGATGAAAAAACAATGCTTAACTATAACAACCGAACAGTCGAACCGATTGTATCGGCTATCGTTGATGAGCTGAAGCGTAAGTTCCTTACAAAAACAGCTCGTACTCAGCTGCAATCAATATCGTTCTTCAGAGACCCATTCAAGCTGGTTCCAGTAAACGATATTGCTGAAATCGCAGATAAATTCACTAGAAATGAAATTATGACTTCAAATGAAATTCGCCAGATTGTTGGAATGAAACCTTCTAATGACCCTAAGGCGGACCAGCTTATTAATAGTAATATTAGTCAAGCTAAAGAAGATGCGGTTCCTAGTGAGGGTTATGAAAAATATGAAGAAGGAGGAAAAAGTCAAAATGAGTAACTATGATTTTAGTGGCTACGCTACTAGAAACGACTTGCTGTGTCAGGATGGTCGAACAATACGACAGAATGCATTCATTGATAACGATGGTTGCGAAGTTCCGCTTGTGTGGAACCATGAACACAACGACCCTAATGCTGTATTAGGACATGCAGTGTTAGAAAATCGTAAAGATGGTGTTTATGCATACGGTATGTTCAATGATACTGAACAGGGTCAGATGGCGAAGAAACTGGTTCAGAAAGGCGATGTTAAATCATTGTCGATATGGGCAAATCAGTTAAAGCAGATAGGCAATGATGTAATCCACGGAAACATCAGGGAACTCAGTCTTGTATTGGCTGGAGCGAACCCAGGTGCGTACGTGGATTTTGTTATGGCTCACAGTGTTGAGGAAGAGGATACATTATACGCTTCGTATGATGAGAATATCATGCTTTATCACTCGGCTGATGAGTCAGAGAAAAAGGAGGACAAGCAGGAAATGGCAGACAACGCAAAGTCACAGGAAGACAACAGCGATGATAAGACTGTTGAAGACGTAATCAACACAATGAATGAAGAACAGAAGAATGTTCTTTATACACTTATTGGAATGGCTCGAGAAGATGGAGCCGGTGAAGAAGATGAAAAAGGAGGAAATGGAAACATGAAACATAATGTTTTCGACAATGAAGGTGATACAAGACAGTCTAATGTTCTTAGTCACTCAGATGAGCAGCAGATTATTTCACTTGCTAAGCAGACAGGTGTTGGAAGTCTTAAAGCTGCTATGGAAATCTTTGCAGAAGAGAGCGGTACATTAGCTCATGGTGTGTTTGGAGATGAAACAGAGAAGTTATTCCCAGAATATGAGCTTCTTAAGAAGGGTGAGCCAGAAACACTTGAGAGAGATCAGAGCTGGATTGGACATGTAATTTCTGGTATTCATAAGAGTCCAATTAGTAGAATCAGAACAAGACAGGCTGATGCTCGTATTGCTGAACTCAGAGCCAAGGGATATCAGAAGAAGGGTTCTTATAAGCAGGAAATGGCTGACATCAAGCTTATTGGAAGAACAACCGATCCACAGACAATATTTATCAAAGCAGATATGCACAGAGATGATATTACTGATATCGTAGATTTTGATGTTGTAGGATATCAGTGGAGACTCATGAGACATATACTTGATGAGGAACTTGCTCTTGCTGCTTTAATTGGTGATAGTAGAGATGAGGCTGACCCAGATAAAATTCACGAAGAGCATATTCGTTCTATTTGGAATGATAATGATCTTTATTGTATTCATCAGTCAATCAACTATGAAGAAATGAAGACGAAGCTCAATGGTACTAATACTGGAGCTAACTTCGGAGAAGAATACATTAAGGCCGAAGCAACAATTGCCGCAGCACTTAATGCAAGAGAAAAGTATAAGGGTTCGGGTAGCCTTGATTACTACTGCACACCACATGCACTTAATGTTATGTTACTCGCTAGAGATCTTAACGGTAGAAGAATCTACTCTTCAAAGGCTGACCTTGCAGCAGCACTTAATGTAGAAAATATCTACACCGTAGAGCAGTTTGAGGGAAAGACAAGAGAGGTAACTTCAGGCGGAACTAAGAAGCTTGTAGGTCTCTTTGTTAATCTTGGAGACTATCAGTTCGGTTCCACAAAGGGTGGTGAAATCACAAAGTTTGACGACTTTGATATGGATTTCAATAGATACAAGTATATGCTTGAAACAAGACTTTCAGGTTCATTAACAAAGCTGTATTCAGCTATTGCGCTTGAAGAAGATGCCTAATAAGTCTAAAAAAGTAAATAAGTAGGAGGAAGAATGATGGATAGAGTATTTCACCATGATGACAGCATGTATGTTGCTGCAAATAAGGTCTATACAAAGGCTGACGGAGTTGCTTATTCAGATGCAGAGTGCAAGGTATCGATTGATGCTGAAACTCTTGAAAAGCTGTTCTTAGAAGGAATGGTTGTAGTAGTTGATGGCGCTTCTTATAAGCCAATCAGCTGCAAAGTTGCATCAAAGGTAGCAACAGTTACATACGTAACAGCTGACAGTTCTGCGGCTACAACAGCTAAGCTCGCAACAGTTAAGTCTAAGTAGTCGGAGGATAAAAAGATGGGTAAATGGACTGGAAAGGTCGGATTTGCAGTTAACGGTGAAGTTGAGCCTGGATTATGGGTAGATGAAGTAGTTGAGAAAGTGTATAAAGGCGAACTGCTTAGTGATAGATGGAGACGACAGAATTCCATTGGAGTTAATGACAACATCAACTTATTGAATTCCATAAGCATAATTGCAAATCCATATGCTTTTGAGCATTGCTCATCGATTGCTTACGTTGAAATCAAGGGGGAGAAATGGAAAGTGACTGATATAGATGCTTCCACTCCTCCTAGATTAATACTGACTGTAGGGGGTGTATACAATGGCGAGCAGGCTTGAATTGCAGACAAAACTTGAAGAGTTATTGGGAACTAGGCATGTGTATTATCAATCCCCCGCCTCAGTCAAAATGGAGTATCCAGCTATAGTGTATTCACTGAACAACAGAGATATAAGAAAAGCGGATAACTCAGTATATACAGTAAACACAAGATATACAGTCACGGTAATTGATAAACGACCAGATAATTCAGTAATCGATAAGTTACTAGGATTACAGTATTGCTCATATGACAGGCAGTATATAGCTGACAACCTTTACCATGACGTATTAACACTATATTTTTAATGGAGGAATATAAATGGCTAAGTTAAAGTGGGACGTTTCTGGGGAACGTTCGTATGAAACAGGTATTAGCAATGGCGTATTATATGTTCAGGATGAGAACGGAAAGTATCCAAAGGGTGTTGCTTGGGACGGTTTAATATCAGTTACAGAGAGCCCATCTGGAGCTGAACCAACAGCATTATACGCTGATAATATTAAGTATCTTAATCTGTTATCTACAGAGGAGTTTGGTGCGACAATTGAAGCTTATAAGTCACCAGCTGAGTTCGATGAGTGTGATGGTTCAAAGGCTGTTGCTGAAGGCGTTACTTTTGGTCAGCAGGATAGAAAGCAGTTTGGATTTGCTTATAAGACTATTCTTGGTAACGATATTGATAAGAATAACCATGGATATAAGTTACATCTTATATATGGAGCATTGGCTGCACCATCAGAGAAAGCCTACAACACAGTTAATGATAGTCCAGAGGCTATTACATTATCATGGGAGGTTTCAACAACTCCTGTTGAGGTTGAAGGTTTTAAGCCAACAGCAACAGTTACTATTGACAGTACAAAGGTTGACACTCAGAAGCTTAAGAAGCTTGAAGACATTCTCTTCGGTGCAGATGCTGGAGATGGTCCAAGACTTCCGCTTCCTGATGAAATAGTAATTCTCATGAAAGCAGCAGAATAATAAGAATATTATGATCATTTTTGACTCCGCTTGAAATATAGCGGGGTCTTTTTTTATTTAGGAAGGAGAATTTACGATATGTTAAAGATTACAAAAACATATGAAGATTGGAATGATACAGAAAGAACCGAGGACTTTTATTTTAATCTTACTGAGGCCGAGATTACAGAGCTTCAGATTGGTACAGTTGGCGGATTCGCAGAAACAATTGAGAAGATAGTTAATGCAAAGGACCAGTCTGAACTTATTAAGATTTTCAAGGAACTTGTTCTTATGGCATACGGTAAGAAATCAGCAGATGGTAAGAGATTTATGAAAGATGATGATACCAAGAAGGAATTTGTGGAGAATCCAGCTTATTCTATTATCTTCATGGAACTGGTATCAGATGCAGAAAAGGCTGCTGAATTCATTAACGGCATTATGCCAAAGAGTATTGATAAAGCCGAACTCCAGAAGAAAACTAATGAGTTAATGGCTAAGTATAACTAAGAAAAATCAGGGAGGTAAGAGATATGCTTCAGATAGTTGTTCCACCACCTTTATTAGAAGAATGGGATGAGTTGAGGGAAGAATTTGTATATCACGAATCTGGTAAGCCGTATGTGCTACAACTTGAACATTCTCTTATCTCACTTTCAAAATGGGAAGAAAAGCATTGTAAGCCATTCATATCATCAGAGAAAAACGAAGAAGAGAATCTGGATTACATCCGATGTATGACACTTACACCGCATGTTCCTGATGAAATATATGACCGCTTAACAAAAGAAAATATAAAAGAAATTTTAGACTACATTGAAGCTCCGATGACTGCCACTACTTTTTCAGATAGAGGGCCTAAAACCCCTAGCCGAGAAAAAGTGACCGCGGAGCTTATTTATTATTGGATGATTAAATGTCAGATACCTATTGAGTTTCAGAAATGGCATCTCAATAAGTTAATAACATTAATACGGGTTTGTGAAGTAAAAGATTCACCACCTAAGAAGCATAGTCAACGGGAATTACTTAATCATCATGCTGCTGTAAATGCAGCAAGACGAAAAGCACACACGAAAGGATGATTATTATGGAATTTTATGGAATTGATGTATCACATTATCAGGGAAATATAGATTGGAACGCAGTAGCTAAGACTGGTATTAATTTTGCATTTGTTAAGGCTGGCGGTTCTGAAGATGGAATTTATACAGAATCAATGTTTGAAAAGAATTATGCAGGAGCAAAAGCTGCCGGATTAAATGTAGGAGCCTATTATTTTCCAGGACCGGATTTTACATCAGAAGAAGCAGGAATCGCTGATGCTAGACGTTTCTTGGATATTATTGCTGGTAAGAAATTTGAAATGCCGGTTGCTATCGATTTGGAAGGTACTGAACCAGAAGATAAAGATGGTGCTACCATAGCTACCATAGCATTTTGCAAGGTTATGGAAGCTGCTGGTTATTATGCAATGATTTATGGCGGCGACATATTCAGCTTCAAAGACCGCTTAAATCTTGATGGATTAGACGAGTTCGATAAGTGGGTTGCTAGATATGGCTCAGAACCACAGTATGTAAAGGAATATGGCATTTGGCAGTATTCATCAACTGATTATGTCGATGGTATTACCGAAAATACAGTTGATAAGAATGTGGCATATAAGAACTATCCAGAGATTATCAAGAATGCAGGACTTAATGGTTTTTTATCAGATGCTGTAGATGAACCAGAAAATGAGACTCCAGATGAACCTGCTATTGAAGAGCCAGAAGAATCGCCAGATGAACCAGTCACTTATGTAATACAGTCTGGTGACACATTATCTGAAATTGCTGCAAGATACAATACAACGGTAGATGAACTGGTTGAATTAAATGGAATTGATAACCCGGATTTAATTTATCCTGGAAATGAAATCACTGTTAAGGCAGGTTCTTCGAGGGATGATAACTGTGATGTAGTATATCAGGTTAGACCTGGTGACACATTATCTGAAATTGCTGCAAGATACAATACAACAGTTGGGAGATTAGTAGAGGTTAATGGAATTGATAACCCGGATTTAATTTATCCCGACACTATATTAAAAATTAAATAATAAAGGTATAACTATGATTAGCTTCAGACAAAAGGGAGACTTTTCGAAGTTGAATAAATACTTTGAAAGGGTTAGAGAGGCTGCTCGAATCGGCGTATTAGACAAGTATGGTCGAGAGGGAGTGGCAGCCCTTGCGTCTGCTACACCTATAGACACAGGAGTAACCGCCAATTCGTGGTATTACGAGATAAATCGTCAAAATGGAAGTGTTTCAATCGAGTTTAAAAATTCGAATATAAACAATGGCGTTCCTATAGCAATAATTTTGCAATATGGACATGCCACTGGAAACGGAGGCTGGGTTCAGGGTCGAGATTATATTAATCCTGCTATCCAGCCTATTTTTGATGCAATCGCAGATAACGCTTGGAGGGAGGTTACTAAAGCATGAGTAGCAAAGAAGTTGACGAGCGTGTCGTCGAAATGCGGTTTGATAATGCTCAGTTTGAGAAAAATGTTCAGACGAGTATGTCAACATTAGATAAGTTAAAAGCCAAACTTAATTTTAATGGTGTTTCTAAAGGTCTTGAAGATGTTGGAAATGCCACTAAAAAACTCGAGTTTTCAGGTGTGACTTCTGGCATAGAAACAGTGCAGGCAAAGCTCTCAGCAATGGAAGTAATAGGCGTTACTGCATTGGCTAATATAACTAATTCTGCGGTTAATGCTGGAAAGAGAATTGCATCAGCTATAACCATTGACCCAGTTCGAGATGGTTTTAACGAGTATGAAACTCAGATGAATGCAGTTCAGACGATTCTGGCGAATACTCAGAAAGAGGGAACAAATGTAAAACAGGTTAATGCCGCACTTGACCAGTTAAATACTTACGCTGATAAGACCATATATAATTTTACGGAGATGACACGTAATATTGGTACTTTTACAGCAGCAGGTGTTAAGTTGGACGCTTCCGTGTCGGCCATTCAGGGTATAGCCAATCTAGCCGCAGTGTCAGGTTCAACATCTCAACAGGCGTCTACTGCTATGTATCAGCTTTCACAGGCTTTGGCATCCGGTACAGTTAAACTTATGGACTGGAATTCAGTTGTTAATGCCGGCATGGGCGGTCAGGTATTTCAGGACGCATTAATAAGAACATCTGAAAAACTGGGAACAGGTGCACAAGCATATATTGATGCTGCTGGTTCATTTAGGGAATCACTGTCAAAGGGTTGGTTGACGACAGATGTTCTTACTGAGACTTTAGATATGTTTTCTACAGCAGCTGATACTGAAGAAGAATATGCAGCTGCTATTCAGAAGTTTGTCAATGAAGGATATTCAGAAGAACAGGCTGTAGATATGGCCAATATGGCTAAAACTGCTGGTGAAGCAGCAACAAAGGTTAAGACATTCACACAGCTTATAGGCACACTCAAGGAGGCACTTGGTTCTGGATGGACAACCACATGGCGATTAATAATTGGTGACTTCGAAGAGGCTAAGGAACTTTGGACAAATGTTTCAGATGTTCTTAGCAAGTTAATCAACAACGCTTCAGAGGCAAGAAATAAATTAGTAGAGGGAGTTATGTCTTTTAATCCTTTTACTAATATGCTTAATAAACTAGAGAATTCTGATGTTGGAAAAACTGTTAAACAGATAAATAATTTAGCAAATAGTCTTGAATATTATCAGAAAGTAGTAACTGATGTATGGAGAGGCGATTATAAGAATTCCGATACAGGACGATATGAATTGCTTGATGAAGCCGGATATAATCATCAAGTTATACAGGATTTAGTTAATAAAGGTTATGAATACGAACTTACAGTAGAAGATGTGCAGGAATCGGAAGCTAAGTTTGCAGATTCATTAGGGGACTCTACTGAAGAAATTCAAAATGAATCTAAGCAATTGGCGAAGCTTTCAGATGAACAGCTAAGACATGCTGGTTTGACCGATGATGAGATTTCTATGTATAGAGATTTGGAAAAACAGTCTGAGAAAACTGGCAAATCTATAGAAGAACTCATTAACGATATGAGTGCGAAGGATGGTAGAACTTTATTATGGGATGGACTTGGTAATATTGGAGAAACTCTCATAATTACATTTACAGCCATAAAGGATGCATTTTCTGAGATATTCCCAGCACCATCCGTTGCTAAGATTTATGGTGTTATCGATGGATTTAATGCACTTACTGAAAAGATGAAAGAATTCAGTAGCACACATGCATATGATGTAGAGCAGACTTTCAAAGGATTGTTTGCAGTAATTGATATTGTGCGAATGGTTTTAAGTTCCGGTCTTACAGTTGCATTTAAAGCATTGAAAGGAATCCTTAGTGCATTTGATATAGACATCATTGAATTTACAGGTTACATAGGTGAAGCACTTGTTAATCTTCGTAATTGGTTGAAAAATAATGATTACATCGAGAAATCTTTCAAGAAAGTAGGAGAAGGTTTAAAGGTAGTAATCGACGGATTTAAGAAACTTATAGATTTACTTAAAGAATCGCCAAGAATTCAGAAATTTGTTGATATTATAAAAGATATTGACCTAAAAGAAGCTGGCGGATTTGTCGTTGAAGGTCTTAAGAAAGGCTTATCGTCAGGATTAACCATTATTCCAGATATGCTGAAAGATATAGGTTTAAAACTATTATCAGCATTTGAGAAAGTGCTTAGAATTGCTTCCCCATCTAAAGAGATGGAGGCTGATGGTGAATTTGTAGTTGCTGGATTGGTTAAAGGTATAGAAAACACTGCATCTACAGTACGGGATGCAATAAAAGACATTGGTACAAAGATAATTACCAAGTTTAAAGAGATTAAGGTCGGCGAAGCATTAACTAAGGTTATATCAGTTGGTGCTGGCGTTGGAATGCTAGCCATCACAAAGAACCTTGTTGACACATTTAAGAATATAACAGCCCCAATGGCTAGTGTTGGTGAATTTATAGAGACACTTGATAAGTCAGTCAAAAAGACAGCTAAAGCGATAGGTAAGAATCTTAAAGCATCTGCATTTGAGAAGAAAACAGAAGGTGTTCGTAATCTTGCATTGGCACTTTTAGCATTATCTGCGGCAGTATTTATAATGTCAAAGATAGACACTAAAAAGTTATGGTCTACAGTTGGTGCAATAGGTGTATTGGCTGTAATACTTGTTGGGTTGGCAGTTGCAATTAGTAAGCTGACAGATTCTGCTGTTGAATTGGATGGCAATAGCAAGACACTTAAGTTAAGTGGGTTAAAAACTACACTCATAAGTATAGGTGTGGCTCTAGCATTAATGGCAGCAACTGTTAAGATCATGGGAAGTTTAAATCCTGATGCGTATATGCAAGGATTGTTGGGTCTTGTTGCTCTTATGGGTGTTATGATGCTTTTAATAGTATCTATGAGTTTACTTGTATCTGACAATAATAGTAAGAGTATACAGCAGGCTGGAAAAGCTATGAAGAAGATTGCTACAGCAATGCTTCTTATGGTAGCTGGCATAGCTATTCTTGGAAATATGAAACCAGAGAAGTATGCTCAGGGCCTTGATGGGTTTAATACTATCACGGCAGCTTTACTTGCAACCATAATCGGTTTAGTAGCATTAACTTATATAGCAACAGACAAAGACATATCTCAGGTTGGAAACTTAATGCTTAAGATAAGTGCCTCTATGTTATTAATGGCTGTTATGCTCAAAATGCTTAAGTCTATTGAACCAGCAGAAATGATAAAAGGAGCATTAATAGTTGGAGCTGCAATTGGTCTTGTCGTGGTGTTAGTTGCTCTATCACATCTTGGAAAGAAAAATGGGAAAGACATATCTCAGGTTGGAAACCTGATGCTAAAGATAAGTGCCTCTATGTTATTAATGGCTGTTATGCTAAAGGTACTTAAATCAGTAGATTATGCTGAAATTGGAAAAGGTGCATTAATCTTGGCTGGAGTTGCAGTATTAATTGCTGGATTGGTCGCATTAACTCATAAAGCATCTGATAAACAGATAAAAGGAATCGGTAAAATGCTATTGGCTGTATCGCTGTGCTTTGCAGTTATGGCTGGTGTGTGTTTAGTTCTTGGGTTATTGCCGGTTGACAAAATAGTTCAGGGATTAGCGGCTGTAGCAGCATTCACAATATTAATAGAGGGATTAATAGCTGTGGCAGCGATTGCTGGTAAAGTAGATGAGAATGCATCTAAAACTTTAATGAGTGCTGCAATTGCGATAGGTGTTATGGCTGCCGCAGTGGCAATATTATCTATACTCAAACCGGAGAAGATAATAGTGGCTACAGCATGTATGAGCGTACTAGTCGGATTATTTGCATTGGTTGAGTTCTGCGCTTCAAAAGTACAAGGAGCAATGGGGTCTTTGATTGCTATGGCAGTTGTTATAGGGCTTCTTGGTGGATTACTCATTGCTATATCATGTTTGCCGGTAGAGAAAACTATGGTCGCGACAGCAGAATTAGCGATATTAATGGCAGTTATGGCTGGAGTGATGTTCTTAGTAAGTAAAGTCCCAGTCAGTGCGGCTATAACTGGCGCTGCTGGATTAGCTGCATTCATAGGAATATTTGCAGCCACATTAGCAATTCTCGGCGGTCTTAGTAAGATACCAGGAGTATCAGATATAGTTAATTCCGGAGGAGAGTTCTTAGCAAATATTGGATATGCTCTTGGAAATTTCATTGGTAGTATTATTGGCGGATTCGGCGCAGGTGTTTCTTCAGGACTACCTGAAATTGGAACTAACCTTGCATTATTTATGGAAAATGCTCAGCCATTTTTCGATGGTATTACCGGTATAGATGCTGTGTCAATGATAGCAAATATTGGTTCATTAACAGCTGCTATATTATTACTAACAGCAGCTGATTTTATATCCGGCATGGCTACATTTATGAAAGGTAAGAATTCATTTTCTCAGTTAGGAAAAGAGCTTTCAGCATTTATAGTAAGTGCTCAGCCATTTATAGATGGTGCTAAATCGCTCACTGGTGAGATGATGGAAGGTGTTAAGGCATTATCAGAAACATTACTGATGCTTACTGCCGCTGATTTAATAGATGGAATAAGCTCTTGGTTGACTGGAGGAACATCATTATCAGATTTTGCCGAACAGTTAAAGCCTTTTGGCGAAGCAATGGTAGAATTTTCTGATGTGGTGGCTGGAAAGATTGATATTGATGCAGTTAATTCCGCAGCAAACGCTGGAAAGATAATGGCTGAGATGGAGAAGAGTGTCACTAAAACAGGTGGCGTAGTGCAGTGGTTTACCGGTGAGCATGATATGGGTAAATTCTCAACACAATTAGTTCAGTTTGGTAGAGCAATAGTTCGTTTCTCCGACACTGTATCGGTTGGAGTGAATGAAGAAGCCATAACAGCCGCTGCAAATGCCGGAAAGATTATGGCTGAAATGCAGAAAGACATTACACCATCTGGGGGCGTTGTAGAATGGTTTACTGGTGAAAAAGATATGGGTAAATTCTCAACACAGCTAACTCAGTTCGGAAATGCTATTGTTAATTTTTCTAGTAAAGTGGCTGGAAAGATAGATGAAGGAGCAGTAACAGCAGCCGCAAATGCCGGTGCAATAATTGCAGATATGCAAAAGAATATAGCCCCATCAGGTGGTGTAGTGCAGTGGTTTACAGGCGATAAAGACATGAGTGCATTCTCTAAACAGTTAGTTCAGTTTGGTGAAGCAATCGTTAAATATTCCGATAAGGTCACAAATGTTGATGCTACAGGTGTCGAAAAGTCTCTAACATTTTCAAGAGCATTGCTCGGTGTAATAAACAGTTCATTATCAATAAATGAAAATGGGATAACTAAGTTTGGTAAAACAGCAGATATTGGTACGACAATTCAGGCATATGCTGAGAAGATAGCGTCTGTAAACTTAACATCGGTAACCACATCAATCAGTGCTGCAAAACAATTACGAGACTTTGTACAGAGTTTAAATAACTTTGATATATCTGGAATAGCAACCTTCGATGAGGCTGTTAAAGAATTTTCAAAAGTTAATATGAGTTCGATAAAGAATGTACTTGATGGATATTCTTCAGAATTCAATGCCCTTGGAAAGAAATTCTTAACTTCGTTGGTCGAAGGCTATTCATCAAAAGAAGAAAGCTTTTTAGCAGCGGTTGACTCAAGTTTACAAAGAGCCATAGAAACAATTAATTCATACTATCAGAGCATTAATAGCAGCGGAGCATATCTGGTTAGTGGCTTTGTCTCTGGTATAAACGTCAATACGTTCAGAGTAGAAGCATCTGCTAGAATAATGGCTAAGGCAGCATATGATGCAGCTAAAAGAGAATTGGATATCAATTCGCCATCTAGGGTTATGGAAAAATTAGCTAGTTATGTTCCTGCTGGATTTGCTAAGGGTATTAATAATAATCTTGGATTAGTTAATGTGTCATCTTCCGATATGGCTAATACGGTCATTGACGGTGTTAGCAACGCCATATCCAAGATATCACAACTTATAAATGGTGATATGAATATGCAACCAACTATAAGACCTGTCGTGGATTTGTCGGATGTTCAGACAGGTGTTGGAGCGATAGCAGCTATGATGCCTACAGGAGGTACTATAGGTATTTCTGGAGGCTTTAATACCGTTGCTACAATGATGAACCGCAATCGTCAAAATGGAAATAATGACGAAGTTATTTCAGCCATTAACAAACTCGATAAGAGTTTAAATGGTCTTTCTAAACCAACATACAACGTTGGTGGAATAACATATGATGATGGAAGTGCAGTATCCGATGCTGTACAGGAATTAATAAGAGCAGCTAGAATAGATAGGAGGTCATGATATGGCTAGTGTATCAGGTTTGACTATAAAACGACAGACTGGCAGTAGCACATATTATGCTACATGGGATTTTGACAGTTCCATATCACAGTCTACTGGTGGTGGAGTCAATGAAGGTGACTGGGTCACAATTAATGATGGCGCAACTTGGTATAATGGAGTAGAAATAGCTGATTGGTGTTTTAGCGAGACATGGATGGTTATTCAAGTATCTGGAGACAGAGCCGTACTTGGTGAAAATCAGGGTGGAGGCCATGACATACAAAGCCCGATTAATGTTAACGATTTGAGTGGTGGAAGTGGTGAATCTACTGAAACTATAACTGACACATTAGAGAATTATGATGTGCAATGGTATTATGATACTGGAGACGACATATGGTTTGAAGGCACATCTGATTCGCCAACATCCACTCATTCGGTATACTCGTCACCACCTAGCAATGCACTTAGAATCAAAGTCAAGGTTACCCCAGTATCAAAGACTTATACAGTTAACGATAATGAGACATCCTATTGGGCAGGTGAGGCAAATGAAGAAGAGTTTTCATTGGCTGGGGACCCTCCTGAAACTCCAACGACGCCTACAACTGAAATTGAAAAATTAAAGTTAACAGCGTCTATAGAAAACATATCAGATCCAAGAACGGACCAGATAGAATTCGAAGTATACAACGATTTAGTTAAAGTTAATAGCACAATCGTTGATGTAAAGTTATGTATGGCTTCTATGTCTACAAATGTCATAGCTGGCGGAAAATACCGAGTTAGATGTAGAGCCATCAATCTTTATTACTCATCTAAGATATATGGAGAGTATTCAGAATTTACAAGTGAGCTATTAACTATACCTGCGCCAGTTACTAATGTCGTTGCTTCGGCTGATAGTAAAACATCAGTTGTATTAGATTTTGACAAATCTTCCACAGCGACGGGGTATAAAATTGAATATGTTACGAACCGTGATTACTTTGATACGTCATCGCAAACCAGTTCGTTATCGGTAACGACTAACAGAGCGCATGTTATAGGACTTGACACTGGTAAAGAATGGTTTTTCAGAGTTGCTGCTACGAATAGTAAAGGAGATTCAGAGTGGAGTGATATTGTTTCATTAACAATAGGCTCTGCTCCAGCAGCTCCTACAACATGGTCATCTACAGCTACAGCTATCGTAGGTGAACCATTGAATTTATATTGGGTACACAATGCAAAAGATAATTCAAGTCAAACATTTGCTCAGGTAGAGATTGATGTTAATGGAACTGTTAAAACTTATACTCAAAAGAATAGTACAGATGAGGAAGAAAAAGATAAAACAAGTTCTTTCTCTATAAATACTTCTCAGTATACAGAAGGAACGGTATTAAAATGGCGAGTTAAGACGGCTGGAGCAACAAATGAATATGGCCCATGGTCAGTACAGAGGCAGGTAAATATTTATGCTCAACCTACATTAGAACTTGGACTCACTAACGCATCAGGTGTTTCCGTGGAAACGATATCAGCATTTCCGTTTTATATTTCAGCAGTTACAGGACCGAAAACTCAGTCACCAATAGGCTATCATCTCACTATAACAGCCGAAGAATCTTATACAACAGTTGATGCTGTCGGAGAAGATAAGATTGTCAATTCTGGAGATGATGTATATTCACAGTACTTCGATATATTTACAAGTTTGAAAGCTGAGATATCCGCGTATAACATAGCTATAAAAAACGGTATGCATTACACCATTACATGTGTTGCATCAATGAATTCAGGTTTGTCTGTACAAAAAACATTATCATTTAATGTTGCATGGGATGCTATAAAGTACAAACCTAATATCTCAATAAGTGTGAATAAGAAAAATTTTACAGCTTATCTAAGACCTTATTGCCTTGACATGAATAATAAAGAAACAGATAAGGTCATAATATCAGTATTTCGTCGTGAATTCGATGGTTCATTCACTGAAATAATCTCAAACATTGAAAATAACAAAAATACATATATTACTGACCCTCATCCAGGTCTGGATTATGCAAGATATAGGATTGTAGCAACAGAAAAATCTACGGGAACTATTAGTTACTATGATGCTCCTGGATATCCAATAGGATGCCGTTTTGCGGTGATTCAATGGGATGAAAAATGGAGAAATCTTGAAAATGCTACAGTTGACGCACAGGAACAAACACCATGGACTGGTTCTTTGTTGTTACTAAAGTACAATCTTGATGTTAGTGACAGTAATGCTCCAGATAAATCTCTTGTTGAATATGCTGGTCGGAAGCACCCAGTATCTTACTATGGAACACAGTTAGGAAGTACATCAACATGGAGTGTAGAGATACCAAGGAATGATAAAGATACTTTATATGCAATAAGAAGACTCTCAACGTGGATGGGAGATGTATATGTTAGAGAACCATCAGGAAGCGGATATTGGGCTAGTATAACAGTAAGTTATGATATAAAGCATACTGAATTAACTATACCAGTATCATTAACAATTACAAGAGTAGAAGGAGAAAAGTAATGATTGATTGGCATGAGTCGATGGAACAGACTTTTGAGTATTACGTTGTCGATCCAGGGACTTGGAAAGACAAACAGAAACTTGATACGGTCAAACCTGGTTCAACAATTAAGCGCGATTCAAAGTCTGATACGTTGGGTTCAGCATCAATTAAAATTACGGGTCTGGTAGGAGAGTGTTATATAAGGGCATATCTTATAGCAATTCAAAATGGAGTTACTCATAAAGAGCCTTTAGGAACATTTCTTGTTCAGACCCCTTCTTCTTCGTTTGATGGAAAGGTAAAAAGTGTCACATTAGACGCTTATACGCCTTTAATAGAGTTGAATGAAAACCCTCCAGCTCTTGGATATTTCACACCAAAGAAATCAAATACTATGGATGAAGTATACAGACTGGCTAGGGATAATTGTAGGGCTCCAGTGGTGCCGTCAAAGTCTGATAAAGTGTTATATTCAGATTTTGTTGCAAACACCAGTGATACTTGGCTTACATATTGTAAAGATTTGGCCGCAAATGCTGATTACGAACTTGGATTGGATGAGATGGGGAGAATTATATTTCCTCCAACCCAAGAATTAGAGTCATTGCAGCCAGTGACAACATATAACGATGATAATAGTTCGATATTGTTACCAAGTATAACAATGGAGCATGATATATATGGAATACCTAATGTTGTTGAAATAGTGTACTCAAACAATAATGATTACTATTATTCAAGAGTAGTAAATGATGATGTAAATAGCCCTACTTCTACGGTTAATAGAGGAAGAGAAATTATACATAGAGTTACTGATTTGAACTTAGCAGGTATCCCAACAAATGCACAAGTTGATGAATATGCCGAGAAGCTTTTAAAGTCACTATCTACAGTAGAATATACAATTACATATACACATGGTTATTGCCAGACTCGTTTAGGCGATTGCGTAAGACTGAATTACAAAGCTGCTGGATTGACTGATGTAAAAGCAAAAGTTATATCACAATCAATAACTTGTGAATCTGGTTGTCCAGTTGAAGAGACTGCCAAATATACTAAAAACTTATGGAGGTGAGCGTTGTAATGCCATTAAGCGAAAATCTTAAAGACCAATTTGCCCAAATGGTTAATGCAGGCAATCCCAAGGAGAACATAGACAATACTGTGTACGGTACTGTTAAAGTTTATTCGGATGGCACAAAGGCAGTAGTGTTGGATGGCTCAAATATTGCAACTCCGTTTGAAACTGTTACCGATGCAGAAGATGGTGATAGAGTAACAGTGACAATCAGGAATCACAAAGCAGTTGTTACTGGTAATCTTAGTTCACCAGCTGCTAGAACTGATGCCGTTAAAACCAACAGCGAGAAGATTGGAGAATTCAACACCGTACTCTCTAACAAAGTTGGTACCGATGAACTTGATGCTCAGGTAGGCAGAATCGATACCCTTGAATCAGATAACGCTACGATCAGGCAGAAATTAACTGCATCTGAAGGCGAATTTAAGGAAATAAAAACCAAACAGCTTGAAGTTGAGGAAAAAGTCACAGCAGCTGAAGCAGAAATTAAAACAATAAAGAGTGATAAAATCGATGCTACGGTTGTCGAGTCGGAGTACACAAAGACTAAAGTTTTTGATGCGTTAGCCGGTACTGTTGGTACATTAAACGGTGACTTTTCGAACTTCAAGAATACGACAACAGAAAAACTTAATGCTCATAAAGCTGACATAGACGAACTGAATACCAAGAAACTTAATTCTGAAGATGCAGATTTGAAATACGCCAATATTGATTTTACTAATATTGGTACGGCTGCAATGGAGTATTTTTATGCACAGTCAGGTCTTATTAAGAATGTAGTAGTTGGTGACCAGACAATCACTGGAGAGTTAATCGGTGTCACAATCAAAGGTGATTTAATTGAGGGTAATACAGTTGTCGCAGATAAGCTTGTTATAAAAGGTGAAGACGGACTGTATTATAAGTTAAATACAGATGGCATTACCACTGAGACTGAACAGACTGATTATAACAGTATTAATGGACAAGTAATCAGAGCCAAATCAGTAACAGCATCTAAAATAGACGTTAAAGATTTGGTAGCTTTTGATGCAACCATTGCCGGATTCAAAATAGATGACAACACCATACATTCTATAGGAAAAGAATCAGCGACTAGTGGAGTTCGTGGTATATATCTTAGAAAAGACGGTCAAATGGCTATCGGTGACAGTAATCATTATATTAAATATTATAAGGATACGGACGGTAGCTTCAAACTCGCAATATCTGCCGAGAGTATGGAGTTTAGTTCGGGAACCAGTGTTAAAGACGCAATCGATAATATTAACAATAAAGTTGATAATATTAAGTCGATTAAAAACACAGCTGTAACTTATCAGGTAGGGGATAGCAATACAAAAGCTCCTACTGGCACTTGGAGTCCAAACATTCCATCAGTACCTGTTGGAAAATATTTATGGACAAGAACAGTGTTCACATATTCAGATGATACGATAAGCACATCATATGGTATAAGCTCTATGGGTGCTAAAGGTGAAACTGGTGCAAGAGGGCTGCAAGGAATCCAAGGTGAAAAAGGAGACCAAGGTATACAAGGACCCAAAGGGGATAATGGCAGAAACTCTTATTTTCATATTAAGTATAGCTCAGTAGCAAATCCAACATCATCAAATCAGATGACAGAAACACCATCAACTTATATAGGAACATACACAGATGATATCGAAACTGATAGTACAGACCCTAAAAAATATTCTTGGACTAAGATCAAAGGAGATACTGGAGCTAAAGGTGAAACCGGTGCGACCGGACCGCAAGGACCTCAGGGTGCGGATGGTAAAGGTGTTAAGTCCACTGCTATAACATATCAAGCAAGTAGTAATGGCACAACCGCGCCTACTGGAACTTGGAATACAACAGTGCCTGGCGTTTCAGCAGGTCAATACTTATGGACACGAACCATTATAACTTATACTGATAACACAACTAGCACTTTATATTCTGTTAGTAGAAATGGTACCAATGGTACAAACGGTCAAAATGGAAAAAGTATTGGTTCCGTTATTAATTATTATCTGGCTACAAATGCTAATTCTGGAGTAAATGCGTCAACAACGGGTTGGACAACCACTGTTCAATCAGTATCATCAAGTAAAAAATATCTCTGGAATTATGAAATTGTTAAGTATACTGACGGTACGACTGCTAGTACAACGGCTCCTTGTATAATAGGAAGTTACGGTGATAAAGGAGCAAACGGTGCAACAGGACCGCAAGGACCTCAGGGGGCAGCTGGTGCAGCAGGAGCCACTGGCAACGGCATAAAAAGTATTGTAGAACATTACGCAGTTTCGGCATCGAATACATCAACGCCTACATCATGGTCAAACACGGTTCCAACAATGACCGTTACGAATCGGTATTTATGGAATTACGAAACCATAACATATACAAATAATTCAACGGTTGATACTACTAAACGAGTTATAGGCGTATACGGAAATACTGGAGCTAAAGGTGATAAAGGAGCAACTGGTGCAACAGGACCTGCTGGAAAGGGCATCAAGTCTACAAGTGTAACATATCAGGCAGGAGCATCTGGTACAACAGCTCCTACTGGTGCATGGTCTATTACGCCTCCAACGACAACAGAGGCTGCATCATATTTATGGACAAGAACTGTAATCACATACACGGACAACACTACAAGTACATCATATAGTGTTGGATCAACCCCAGCAGGAATTTTAAGCACGGTCAATTCTAAGATAACTAAAACAAAAGAAGAAATAGCACAGTCGGTATCTAAAACATATCAGACAAAAGATGCTATGGGTAACTATTATACAACTAAACAGGTTGATAGTGCTATTAATACTCGCTGTGGTCAGGTTGAGTTAAAAGTTGATGGAAAATTAGCCGACTTGAAATCTAATACCAATGCTACACTTAAATTATGTGTAAAAGAAGATGAAACTGGACGCCTAAAGTCTATGATAGAAGCCATTGCAGATACTATCAACATCACGGCAAAAGGTGGATTGAATCTCACTGGTAATAGATTCAGTGTAACGAGTACAAACCTTACCATTACTAAAGATGGTAGTATGACATGTAAGAATCTTTCTGTTACTGGTGGAAATATTGATATCTTAGCAGACGATTATCAGACTGGTAAAATATCAACTCATGCTAATTGGTATACGTCGTCGTTATCACCATTCGGGCTAACTGCTACTGGGCGTTTTAACAATGCTACATATTCCAACTCTGGAATAGAGTTTGCAAAAAATGGATCATCTGAAAGTGTTGTTGTTATAGGGTGTAGCAGTGAAGTTGATCATATATCGATATATGCTAACAGTGCAAAAATAACATCGCAATTGACTATACCAATCGGATATAACAAGTTAAATCAGCGTGCAACTACATCGGCAAATGATACTCAAGCGTTTAGTTATGCATGGACAATAAATGGTACAGGATTATTTATACTTAATGCTGGATTATGGACTGATACCACTGATGATTATGGAACTACTAATTGTGCCATCTATGTCAATGGAGCATGTGTCACAGCAAATACTCATCGATATGGCGAAAGTTCAAACTCAGTAGAATTAGATGCTGGTGCAACATTTGTATACTGGTTCAGGAATGCTAAAAATCAGAAAGTGCTATTACTAGCAGGTTCAACAAAAACAGGAAACAAAACACTCACATACACTGTTCAAGGCTTATTTGGCTTGGCAGTAACTTAAAAAGAAAAGGAGATTAATATTATGTTAGAAACAAGAAGCGATATTACATTATCAGGAACAAGCTACATTGAAAAGGCTGTAGCTGGAGCAGAAACAAAGATGAGAACAGATGTTGTTTATCTTACAGCAACAATTAACTCAGGCAGCATCAGTTATTCAGTGAATAAGACCATTCAGGACAAGGATACTTATTTGAAGAATAAAGAATCATGTGATAAAGATATAGCAGAATTCGAAGCTACAGTAATGAGCTACATACAGCAGGCATAAGGAGAAATTCAAAATGGATTTGACATTAGGCGAAATACGAGATAAGTATAAGGTTTTTGTAGCAATATCTTCAAAAAAGCTTCCAATAAAGTTGTCATACACTATTTCGAAGAATCTTTCAGTATTAGAAAAAGAAGCAAACTTAATTGATGATAATCGTATAAAGTTGGCAGAGGCTTATGCTGAAAAGAATCCTGACGGAACTCCAATTATTGATAAGAATAAGTGCTATGTTATTAACGAAGCAGCATTACCAAGTCTTAATAAAGAAATTGCTGAGTATTATCGAACCGTAACCAGTATCGATATTTGCAAAGCTAATATTAAAGAACTTGATAAGCTTGAGGACTCAAGATACGATGCTCTTAGCCCAGCAGAGATATCTGCATTGGATTTTATGCTTGAAGATATTATAGAAAATTAAAGAGGGATGATAAATGAAGAATGTTTTGTTTCAGACATACATAATTATCTTATCGACAGCAATGCCGACATTAATGGGATATATTGTATGGTTATTACAGCGTCAGAAGAAAGATCGTGACGCTAACAGTAAAGGTACTATGCTGCTTTTAAGAGCACAGTTGATAGAGTATCATGACAAATTTATGGAGATAGGAGAGATTCCGTCTGATGTGTATTCAAACTTTTGCGAAATGTATGATGCTTATCACAATCTTGGAGGGAACGGTATGGCTACAAAAATGTATAAAGAGATAGAAGAACTTCATCTCAAATGTAAGGAGGAAAAATCATGAAGAAGATGAGTAATAAAACTTATGACACACTTAAGTGGATTGCAATGATTGGTTTGCCAGCACTTATTACTTTTTATGGTATTGTTGGTGCTACTTGTCACATCCCGTATACAGATGCAGTGCTTACAATTGCGGGTGCGTTTGATGCAATGATGGGAACAATGCTTGGCATATCATCAAGTAAGTACAACAAGGATAATAATACAACTGAACAGTAGATTATCAGGGGGCGTGCATACAACATGCCCTCTTATTTTTACCTAGGTTAAAACTCCGTACATAGGTTACATAGAAATTCATTAATATTACTTCCAGAACGGAGGTGAATTCAAAATGGAACAAGACATACACGAGTACCCAGAATTCTCTGGTAAGAATGTCCCTGTAAAAGAAGTAGCAAGACTGATGGGTAAAGACCAACAATTTATTCGACAGGGAATCATACGAGGTATATTACCAATAGGGGTTGCTTTTAAAAAGAAAATCGTAGATTCAAAATGGAACCAGGAAAAAGAATCTACGCAGTATGACTTTTATATAAGTCCTAAATTATTATGGGAATACACAGGTATATTATATAAAGAAGAATAAATTACACGGGAAGGACAGGGTATAAATCTTGTCCTTTTTATTTTGTTGTGATAAAATGTTGAATGCGATTGTAATATATAATATGTTCTGAATCGATGTAGTTATGTGTGAGAAAGACGCATTACAAGACGCATTTGAATTGTAGGTGTGATAATATCAGGCATCAGAACTAAATGTTACAATTAGAAGGGAAATGGGCAGAGATATTGATGGTGCCTGTGGACAGTTAAGGAATAAGTATATGGAGGATGTTGATGAAAGCAACGGCGATTACTGATATAGGCAAGACGCGTGCCGTTAATCAGGATTATATATATACATCTGTTGACAGGGTTGGATGCCTGCCTAATCTGTTTATTGTAGCAGATGGAATGGGCGGTCATAAAGCTGGTGATATAGCTTCACGTTTTACAGTTGAAACTATTAAAACTCTTATTGAACAGTCACAGGGAAAAGATGCGATATCCATTATTAATGATTCGGTTAAGATGGTTAATGGTCTGCTTTTACAGAAGGCATCTCAATCAGAGGATTACTATGGTATGGGAACAACGCTTGTTATTGCAACCATATTTGATAATGTATTAAGAGTTGCTAATGTAGGAGACAGCAGATTATATGTAATAGATGACAATGACATAACTCAGATAACAAGAGATCATTCACTTGTTGAAGAGATGGTTCTTGCAGGACAGTTAAGTAAAAGCGAGGCAAGAACACATGCCAGAAAGAATGTCATAACAAGGGCAATCGGAGTAGAGGAACAAGTCGAACCAGAGATGTTTTCAATTGATCTTAAAGAAAACAGTAAGGTTCTTATGTGTTCTGATGGTCTTACTAATATGCTTGAAGATGCAGAGATATTAAGCATTGTAAGGAACAATGCCGATATAGAAGATGCAGCGAGAATGCTTATTGACAGAGCGAATGAGAATGGCGGTAAGGATAATATTTCAGTTATAATTGTAGAACTGTAAGTGAAAGGGATAGGTTATGTTAAGAAAAGGAATGTTTTTAGCTGACAGATACGAGATAATCGAGCAGATTGGCACAGGCGGAATGTCAGATGTTTACAAAGCAAAGTGCCATAAACTCAACAGATATGTTGCTATTAAGGTAATGAAGTCTGAGTTTAGTGAAGACAAGACATTTGTATCTAAGTTCAGGGCAGAGGCACAGTCTGTAGCAGGATTTACACATCCTAATGTAGTTAATGTATATGATGTCGGTGATGAGAACGGAGTATATTACATTGTAATGGAGCTTGTAGAGGGCATAACTCTTAAGAAATACATAGAAAAGCGTGGCAAAATACCTTTTAAGGAAGCTGTTAGCATTGCAATTCAGGTTGCTAACGGACTTGATGCAGCACATAAGCATAATATTGTACACAGGGATATTAAGCCACAGAATATTATTATATCTAAGGAAGGCAAGGTCAAGGTAACGGACTTTGGAATTGCCAAGGTTGCTTCATCAAGTACAATTAATTCGTCATCAACAATGGGTTCGGTTCATTATATTTCACCTGAGCAGGCAAGAGGTGGATATTCTGATGCGAGAAGTGATATATACTCTCTTGGTATAACAATATTTGAGATGCTGACAGGTACAGTACCGTTTGATGGTGACTCTACAGTTGCAGTAGCAGTACAGCATATTCAGGATGAGATACCTGCACCATCTACGGTTGTAGCGGATATACCATTAAGTATAGACAGAATTGTTATTAAATGTACACAGAAGAAACCTGACAGAAGATATCAGACAGCAGCAGAACTTATAACAGATCTTAAAAAAGCTCTTGTAATGCCAGATGAAGATTTTGTTAAGATGGCTCCGGCTTATGCAGCAGCAGGAGTGGCAGCTACAGCTTCATCTGATACAGAAGAAGTTAATGCTGGTGAGAATGATGATGCATTATCAGATGATGATATTTTTCTGGAAGATGATGAAAATGAAGATTCAGATAATGAATTACAGGAAGACGATGATGATGTAGATATTGATGATGAGGATAATGACAAGCTGGATTTAATTATGAAAATAATTGGAATAGGAATAGCTGTTATTATACTTATTGTTACAATATTTGTTATTGTTAAGCTTGTTGGAAGCACTAAGTCACATAAGAATGAAAATACAGAAACTGTATCAACTACAGAAGAGACTGTATCAACAGCAAATGCCAAGGATACAGTTACAGTTCCTAAGGTTGAGGGCATGACTAAGGATGAAGCTGTTAAAGCACTTAATGATGTCGGACTTGGCTATAAGCAGGTTGTACAGAGCTCTAAGACAGTGGCTAAGGATACTGTAATTTCACAGGGAACTAAGGCAGGTGCCAAGGTGGCAAAGAATACACAGATTATTCTTACTATAAGCGGTGGGGAAGAAGTTGTTAATACAACAGTTCCATCTGTTACAGGGGAATCAGAATCTGATGCAAGAGAAAAACTGGAATCAGCAGGATTTAAGGTTTCGGTTGATTATGATTACAGCAGCACTGTTGATGAAGGCAAAGTAATTAAGGCTTCTCCATCAGGAAGTGTGGCACAGGGAACAACAGTTACAATTACAGTAAGCCGTGGAAAGCAGATTAAGAATGTTACAATGGCTAATCTTGTAGGAAAGACTGAGTCAGAAGCAAGACAGTGGCTTGAAAATAACGGACTTAAGGCTAATGTTTCTTATACAACATCTAGCGGAACATATGGATATGTAGTTTCAAGTGATTACTCAGAAGGTACTTCTGTTCCAGAGGGAACAACAGTTACAGTTACAGTAAGCCATAAGCAGGAAGAAGTAAAGAAAACAGTAACAATGATTAACTTGGTTGGCAAGACTGAACAGGAAGCTATTAAATGGATAAAAGATAATGGTCTTAATTATACAACTAAGAATGATACAACTGTATCAGAGGATAAAGTTGGTCTGGTAACAGCGTGTGATAAGAGCTCTGGAAGTACAGTGAATGAGGGAACTACGATTACAATTACAGTTGGTGCTAAGTCAGGTGCAGCACAGAATTAATCAGGTATAATTATTTATATGCAGGGAAAGATAATTAAGGGTATCGCTGGTTTCTACTATATACATGTAGAAACCAGCGGTATTTATGAATGTAAGGCAAAAGGGATATTCAGAAACCGACACATTAAACCACTGGTTGGTGATAATGTGGAGATAGAAGTTATTGATAAGGATAATTTCAAAGGAAATGTGGTGGACATCCTTCCAAGAAAGAACGAACTTATAAGACCGGCTTCTGCTAATATCGACCAGGCAATGGTTATATTTGCAGTAAAGACGCCAGAACCTAATTTTAATCTGCTTGATAAATTCATTCTTATGATGAATTATCAGGATGTTCCGACCGTTGTATGCTTCAACAAGGAAGAACTGGCGGATGATGAATATAAGAATGAATTAAAGAAGAAATACGAAGGCTGTGGCTGTGAGTGCATATTTATAAGTGCAAAGAATAATATTGGCATTGACAGGGTAATGGAAGTGTTGAAAGGAAAGACTACAGTGCTTGCAGGTCCATCAGGAGTTGGAAAGTCGACGCTTACCAATCTGCTTATACCGGACATGGAAGAGCAGGGAGAAGTCAGCCAGACAGGAGAAGTAAGCAGGATAGGCCGAGGAAGGCATACTACAAGACATTCCGAGATATACAATGTATGTAAGCAAACATATATATGTGATACTCCGGGATTTACATCACTTAATCTTCCAGATGTTGAGAAAGAAGATTTGAGATTTTACTTTGAAGAGTTTGTACCATTCGAAGGAAAGTGCAGATTCAATGGCTGCATGCATGTAAGCGAACCGGGATGTGCGGTAAAACAGGCAGTTGAAGACGGAATTATCAATTATGACAGATATAAGTCATATACAGATATATTTGAAGAAATAAAGAACAAGAAGAAGTACTAAATGTACTTGAAAACAGAAAGGTTGTTAATTATGAGTGGTTTAAAGAAAATTTTGTCACCATCAATATTATCGGCAGACTTCAAGAAATTAGGAGAAGAGCTTGAAACGATTGATAAGGCAGGAGCTGAATATGTTCATGTAGATGTTATGGATGGACTTTTTGTAAAGAGTATTTCATTCGGAATGCCAGTTATTAAGTCAGCAAGAAGTGCGACTGACAAGGTTTTTGATGTACATCTTATGATTGAAGAGCCTATAAGATATATAGAAGATTTTGTTAAGGCAGGAGCTGATATAATTACAGTACATGTTGAAGCGTGTAAGGATGTTGTTGCTACATTAGAAAAGATTAAGGAATGTGGTGTAAAAGCAGCCATAACACTTAATCCACCGACACCGGTATCAGCAATTGAGCCTTATCTTGATAAGGTAGACATGGTTCTTGTAATGAGCGTTAATCCGGGATTTGGGGGACAGAAGTTCATACCGGAATCACTTGATAAAGTAAAAGAAATAAGAAGTTTATTAGATGCTAAAGGACTTGATACAGATATTGAGATAGATGGTGGCGTGAATGCCGGAAATCTTGCATCAGTTCTTGAGGCAGGTGCTAATGTAATAGTAGCAGGTTCAGCAATCTTTTCTGGAGATGTAGCTGATAATGTTAAGAAGTTTAAAGAAATAATGGGCGCGTGGTAAAACCACACGCCCATTAATATTATACATTGAATCTGAAAAGGATTACATCGCCATCTTTAACGACATATTCTTTACCTTCCATTCTTACAAGACCTTTCTCTTTGGCTCCGTTATATGAACCACAGTCAAGTAAATCCTGATAGTAAACAACTTCTGCTTTAATGAAGCCTCTTTCGAAATCACTGTGAATCTTTCCGGCAGCCTGCGGAGCTTTAGTTCCCTTAGTGATTGTCCATGCTCTGGTTTCTGTCTCACCTGCTGTTAAGTAACTGATAAGACCAAGAATACGGTAGCTTGCTGCAATAAGTTTATCAAGACCTGATGAACTTATGCCAAGGTCTTCAAGAAACATCTTCTTCTCATCATCATCTAATTCTGAGATTTCCTGTTCAATCTGTGCACAGATAACGAATACTTCACAGTTATCCTTCTTAGAATATTCTCTTACTCTTTCAACATATTCATTGTCAGCACCATCATTGGCAAGGTCATCTTCTGACACGTTAGCTGCAAAGATTACAGGCTTAGCTGTAAGAAGGTTGTATTCCTTTAAAAATGCTTCTTCATCTTCGTCCTGACATTCAAAATTCTTAGCTAAATTACCTTCTTCAAGAAAAGCCTTAAGTCTTTCAAGAAGGTCACATTCTTTAGCAATATCCTTGTTATTGTATGAAGCACGCTTCTGCTTTGACAGACGTCTGTCTAATACTTCAATATCAGAGAATATAAGCTCAAGGTTAATGGTTTCAATATCTCTTATTGGGTCAATAGAGCCATCAACATGAACGATGTTAGAATCTTCAAAACATCTTACAACATGAACGATAGCATCAACCTCACGGATGTTGGCAAGGAACTGGTTTCCAAGACCTTCACCCTTAGATGCGCCTTTAACAAGACCTGCAATATCTACGAATTCAATAACAGCAGGTGTTATCTTTGCTGAATTATATAAAGCGGCAAGCTTGTCAAGTCTGTCATCCGGAACTGCAACAACACCGACATTAGGGTCAATTGTACAGAAAGGGTAGTTAGCTGACTCTGCTCCTGCCTTAGTAAGTGAATTAAAAAGGGTACTTTTGCCGACATTAGGCAGACCCACGATACCAAGCTTCATAATAGAATCTCCTCATTAATTATTCTTATGATTATTCGTTCCAGAGTTCTTAAAATGTAAAAAAGAATCCAGTACAAAATCATATTATACAAAAATTTTTCTTTAAAAACAACATATAATTTACCTATTAAAATAATTTATATAAAAGTATAAGAATATATCCATATATTGTGCTGAAAATGATGATAAAACACTATATAAGCAATCAAAACATAAAATGGAGAAAAAGACTGTTATTAACTGCCTTCTGACATTAAATAAACTAAAAAAAGGGCTTGTTTTTTAAACACTTTAAGTATAAAATTGACACTAAAGTGGTGGAAAGTGGAGCTTAATGGTAGAAAGTGGGGTGCGATAGTTATGTTGATGGGCGAATACAACCATACAATAGATGCTAAAGGCAGACTAATCGTACCGGCTAAATTCCGTGAGGTTCTGGGAGATGAATTCGTAGTTACCAAAGGTCTTGATAACTGCCTGTTTGTTTACCCGAATGATGAATGGCAGAAATTTGAAGAAAAGTTACAGACATTACCACTTACCAATAAGAATGCAAGACAGTTTACAAGATTCTTTCTTGCAGGTGCAGCAAGCGTAGAAGTGGATAAGCAGGGCAGAATACTTCTTCCATCAGTATTACGCGAGTTTGCAGGATTGGAAAAAGATGTAGTTTTAGTGGGCGTTGCAAGCAGAATTGAAATCTGGAGCAAAGACCGCTGGCTGCAGAGTATCAGTACCTATGATGATGATATGGATGAAGTAGCAGCGAATATGGAGAGTCTTGGATTTTCTATATAATATGCAGACATGAGGTTTATTATGGAATTTAAACACAAATCAGTTCTTTTGGAAGAAACAATTGACAATCTGAATATTAAACCTGATGGAATCTATGTTGATGGAACACTTGGCGGTGCAGGACATTCATATCAGATAGCGAAAAGACTTACAGGTGGTGGCAGACTTATAGGTATAGATCAGGACGCGGACGCAATTGCGGCAGCGACAGAAAGACTTAAAGAATTCGAAGAACGCGTAACAATAGTAAGAAATAATTATTGCAATATGGACAAGGTTCTTGATGAACTTGGAATTGATAAAGTAGATGGAATACTTCTTGATATAGGAGTTTCATCGTATCAGTTAGATACAGCAAGCAGAGGATTTACTTATAATGTAGATACTGCTCTTGATATGAGAATGGATCAGAGACAGGAGATGACAGCAAAGGATCTTGTTAATACATATAGTGAGATGGAGCTTTTCAGAATCATAAGGGATTATGGAGAGGACAGATTTGCCAAGAATATTGCTAAACACATAGTTGCGGCAAGAAAAGAAAAGCCGATAGAAACAACATTTGAACTAAATGAGATTATAAAGGCTTCTATTCCGGCAAAGGTGAGGGCGACAGGAGGTCATCCATCCAAGAGAACATACCAGGCTATAAGAATTGAACTTAACAGGGAATTAGATGTCTTAGAGAATTCAATTGATATGATGATAGACAGGCTTAATCCACAGGGACGTTTATGTATCATAACATTCCATTCACTAGAGGACAGAATAGTTAAGGCAAGATTTAGAAACAATGAGAATCCATGTACATGTCCACCGGATTTCCCGGTATGTGTATGCGGAAAGAAATCAAAAGGAAAGGTTATAACAAGAAAACCTATAGTTCCCGGAGATGAAGAACTGAACGAGAATCAGCGGTCTAAAAGCTCTAAACTGAGGGTGTTTGAAAGAATATAAAACATTTATGGAGGGGAAAGTTTTGGAGAAGAGAAGAAATGTTGTAAATCACAGGACAACTGAATATCAGTATGGAAGTGCAGTAAGAAAGCTGCAGTCTGTTCCAGAAATACATACTTATGAGCATGAAAGAAGAATTGAGGAGCAGGAGCAGGAGAGAAGACGAAGAAGAAGAGAGATAAGAAGAAATAACAGGGTTAACCTTGTGTATACTACAGTACTTGCTATCTGTGCAACAGCAGTATTTGCAATCTGCTACCAGTATCTTAATATCCAGTCAGACATTAAGACTAACAGTACTGCTGTAGTTGAACTTCAGAATCAGCTTAATTCACTTAAGGCAGAGAATAACAGCCATGAATCAGAGATTAATGCAGGAATTGATTATAACGCAATATATGATACAGCTGTCAATGAACTTGGTATGGTATATCCAAGCAGAAGCCAGGTAATCGGTTATGATTCAAAGGAAAGTGAATATGTAAAGCAGTATAAGGATATCTCAAAATAACTAAAATGTGTGGCAGTGTGATATAAAGGATTGATAAATTTATGGACAATACCAGTGAAGCAAGAAGAAAGAAAATAATGCGCAGGAAACGCGCAATGCTTAAGAGGACACACAGAAGAATTAATGTTACATTTATAATAGTATTTGTATTATTACTTGTACTTGGTGTAAGGATATTTATGATTAACTATACACATGGGGAGGAATATTCCCAGGCGGTGCTTAATCATCAGACATATACATCAACTACAATTCCTTATATGCGTGGTAATATTACTGCAAGTGACGGAACAGTTCTGGCATATAGTGAGAAGGTGTATAATCTGATACTTGATGTAAAGAGTGTTACATCAGAGGATGGAAAATATCTTAATAATACAATAGATGCATTAGTAAAATGTTTTGGTCTTGATAAAGATAATATTAAAAAAATAATTAACGATAATCCTTCAAGCCAGTATCAGAAGCTGCTTAAGGAACTGACATCAGATGAGATAGCTGAATTTAATGAGCTTAAGGCACAGAAGAACAGCAATATATATGGTGTATGGTTTGAGGAAAGCTATGTGAGAAAATATCCGTTCAGTACTCTTGCATGCGATACTATAGGTTTTGCATCCAATGTCAATGGTGGTGAGCTTGGTCTTGAAAGCCAGTATGACGATGAGCTTTCAGGAACAGACGGAGTTTCATACAGCTATGTTGATGAAGATCTTAATGCAGTAGAAACGACAAAGGCAGCAGTTAACGGTAATAATATTATTACAACAATTGATTATAATGTGCAGTCCATAATAGAGAAATATATGGTTGCATATAATCAGGAAAAACCATCTAAGAATACAGCTATTGTTGTTATGAATCCTAAGAATGGTGAGATTCTTGGAATGGCAAGCTATCCACAGTTTGACCTTAATAATCCCAGAAATCTTGCAAATGTATATTCTGAGGAACAGCTTGCATCAATGTCAGATACAGATGTAACTAATGCATTGTATAAGTTATGGACTAATTATTGTGTATCAGAGTCATATGAGCCGGGTTCAACTTATAAGCCATTTACTATTGCAGCAGGTCTTGAAGAAGGCGTTGTGCATGATGGAGATACTTATGAATGCAAGGGATATGAGTATGTTGGCCCTGATATGATTAAGTGCCACTCATATTCAACAACAGGAAGCCATGGTGTGCTTACATTGTCGCAGGCATTGGAAAATTCATGTAATCCGTACATGATTAATATTGCAATAAAGCTTGGTAATGTCAGATTTGCACAGTATGAGAAAATGTTTGGATTTGGTGCAAAGACTGGTATAGACCTTCCTGGTGAAGCTACAGGTATTATGTATGATGAGAATAAGATAACTACGATAGATGCTGCAACCAATTCATTTGGACAGAATGTTAATGTTAATATGATACAGATGCTGTCAGCGTATAGTTCTCTTATTAATGATGGCAAGTATTATCAGCCACATATTGTTAAGAAAATAGAATCAGCGAATGGAGAAGTTGTTAAAGAAAATTCACCGGTTCTTGTAAGACAGACTGTTACGGCTTCAACATCAAAGTATCTTAGGAAATATCTGGAAAATACAGTAGAATTAGGAACAGCACATAAGGCGTATATAGAGGGGTATTCTATTGCGGGAAAGACTGGTACTGCACAGAAAATCCCAAGAGCTGACCTTAAGTGGGTTATCTCATTTATAGGGCATGCTCCGGCAGATGATCCTAAATTTGCAATATACATTGTTCTTGATGAACCGGATGGAACGACTGGTACATCGGGAAGTACATCAGATGCACTTATACTTGCAAAAGACATTATGACGGAGCTGCTGCCTTATATGAATGTGTATAAGGATACAGACGAGCCATATGTTGATCCGGGAAATGCACCGGAGGAATCAGGCGTTTCAGATATCCCTGTTTCGGAACCGGCTGCAACAGGCAGTAACTAAAATTATGTAATAATAAGTAGAATAACCCTGCTTTACTTCTCATAAAATGTAGAAGACTAAAGCGGGGTTATTTGTGAATGAAGGATAATGACACATTTGGATGGCTTAGCACCGGTCATAGAAAAAAACTTGTGTTAATGATAGCTGCAATCTTTATGGTTTGTATTCTTGAATGCGTAAGGCTTGGTGTTATTATGACGGTAAAGTCTGAATATTATATGCAGAAGGCTGATGAGCTGCATCAGCGGGAGAGGAGAATTAAGGCAAAGAGGGGGAGAATTCTTGACAGAAATGGCGAAATACTTGCAGCTAATGAAGTGGTATGTACAGTTTCTGTAATACATAGTCAGATAGAGGACGAAGATAAGGTTATAAAAGTGCTTGCAGGTGAACTTGATATGGACGTAGAGGAAGTGACTAAGAAAGTTAAGAAAGTATCCTCTATGGAATATATTAAGACAAATGTGGCAAAGGATATTGGAGATGCAATAAGGGAATATGACCTGCCGGGTGTTAAGATTGACGAGGATTATAAGCGGGTATATCCGTATAATGAACTGGCTTCCAAAGTGCTTGGCTTTACTGGTGCTGATAATCAGGGAATACTTGGACTGGAAGCTAAATATGACACATATCTGTCAGGTACTAACGGTCAGATTCTTACACTGTCTGATGCAGGGGGGATTGAGATAAAGGGCAGCCGGGAAGATCGTATTCTGCCGGTTGACGGACAGGATCTGTATACAACGCTTGATGTTAATATACAGAAATATGCAACCCAGCTTGCATGGGAGACTATGGTAAAGAAAGAGGCAAAACAGGTAAGCATAATTGTAATGCGTCCGGATAATGGAGAGATACTTGCCATGGCAAATGTTCCGGAATACAATCTTAATTCTCCGTATGAGCTTAATTATGAGCCTGATGAGGAAGAGGCACAGAAGGATAAGATGGATCTTCTTAATAATATGTGGCGGAATTTCTGCATAAATGATACATACGAGCCAGGCTCAATATTTAAGACGGTTACTGCAACAGCAGCACTTGAGACAGGCGTGGTGGGTTTAAATGATTCTTTCACATGTTCAGGTGCAACGATTGTTTCTGACAGAAGAATAAGATGTCACAAAACAACAGGACATGGAACACAGGATTTTACACATACAGTGTATAATTCGTGTAATCCGGCATTTGTTGAATGGGGCAGAAGAGTCGGTACTGATAATATGTATCTGTACATGGGTAAGCTTGGACTTCTTGCAAAGACAGGAATAGATCTGTCAGGAGAGGCAGGAACGATTATTCATAAGCAGGAAAATGTAGGTGCGGTTGAGCTTGCCACAATGTCATTCGGACAGTCTTTCCAGATAACACCCGTTCAGATGTTAAGGGCTGTTTCGGCGATTGTAAATGGTGGGAGACTTGTTACACCACATTTTGGCTTATACACAGGTTCATCAGATGGTTCAGTGGTAAATGAGTTTGCATATTCAACACAGGATGAGGCAATATCATCCCAAACGAGTGAAACTATGAAAAAGATTCTTGAGGGGGTGGTGTCAGAAGGCGGAGGAACGAAAGCATATATTGACGGCTATTCAATAGGAGGAAAAACGGCAACATCACAGAAGCTGCCAAGAGGTTCAGGAAAATATATTTCATCATTCATAGGATTTGCTCCGGCTGATAATCCACAGGTTATAGCGATGTGCTTAATTGATGAACCGACAGGTGTATATTATGGTGGAACAATTGCTGCTCCTGTTGTTAAGACACTGTATGAAAATATATTGCCGTATATTGGTATAGAAAGGTCAGTTCAACTTGAAAAAAACGATGATTGATAGTAATATATTTTTGTATACATTTTGTATGAAAGGAAGTAAACGACGATGGATTTAAAGAATAAGACAGTAATGGTCGTGGGAACAGGTATAAGCGGTATTGGAGCCGTAGACCTTTTGAATAAAGTTGGTGCTGACTGCATACTGTATGATGGCAATGAAAAGCTTGACAGACAGAAGGTGCAGGAGAAGTTAGGAGATAACAAGGCAGAGATTATCATCGGAGCATTTGATGAGTCACTTCTTCCGAAGATTGATCTGCTTGTAATAAGTCCGGGTGTTCCTATTGACAGTCCGATAGTGCTTACATTTAAGAATGCCGGTATCCCTGTATGGGGCGAGATTGAGCTTGCATATAATTATGATAAGGGTAAGGTTATTGCAATTACAGGAACTAACGGAAAGACAACAACTACAGCACTTGTTGGACAGATAATTGCTGCATATAATGAGAAAACATTTGTTGTTGGTAATATAGGCAATTCATATACAGGTGAAGTGTTAAAGACAAGTGAGGATTCATATACAGTTGCTGAGATAAGCAGCTTCCAGTTAGAGACAGTACATGAATTCCATCCGATTGTATCTGCAATTCTTAATATTACACCTGACCATCTTAACAGACACCATACAATGGAATGCTATGCATGGACCAAGGAAAGAATAAGTGAGAACCAGACTAAGGCAGATACATGTGTGCTTAATCTTGAGGATAAGTATCTTACAGACTTTGCACCTGAGTGTAAGGCTGATGTCGTGTGGTTTTCAAGTGAAAGAAAGCCATCAGTCGGAGCATATGTAGATGGTGAGATGATTAAGTATACAGATGGAACTAATGATTATGACATGTTGAATGTTCATGACATGAATCTTTTAGGAAAGCATAACTATGAAAATGTATGTGCAGCAATTGCAATGACTAAGGCTGCCGGAATTCCTGATGATATTATAATAGAACAGGTTAAGAAATTTAAGGCTGTTGAACACAGAATTGAATATGTTGCAACTAAGAATGGTGTTGATTACTATAATGATTCCAAGGGAACTAACCCAGAGGCAGCAGTTAAGGCTATTGAAGCTATGGTTAAACCTACAATTCTTATCGGCGGAGGTTATGATAAAGGCTCAGAATTCGACCTTTATGTAAAGGCATTTAAGGATAAGGTTAAGCTTCTTGTGCTTATAGGACAGACAAGTGCCAAGATTGCTGATACATGTAAGAAATATGGCTTTGATAATATCGAATATGCTGATTCAATGGAACAGGTAGTAGATATATGTGCTAAAAATGCGGTGAGTGGAGATGCGGTTCTTTTATCTCCTGCATGTGCAAGCTGGGGAATGTTCGATAACTACGAACAGAGAGGAAGAATATTCAAGGATCTTGTCAATAATCTGTAAAAAGGCGGTGCTTTATGCCGGGGAATAATAGAAATAGAAGAAATAACAGAAACAGAAAAAAGAGAAAACAATATGGATTTTACTTTGATTACACTCTTCTTTTTGTGCTTGTATTCATAGTTGGCTTTGGACTTACAATGATTTACAGCACAAGCTCATATACAGCGCAGATTGAAGAGGGTGATCCGGAATTTTATTTCAGAAAACAGCTTATATTTACTATAATAGGCTTTGCTTTAATGATAGTTGAAACTAAGATTTTAGATTATCATTATCTTAAGAAGCTTGCAGTTGTAATATATATAGGCGGACTTCTTTGCATGTTCCTTTTAAAGACTCCTCTTGGAATTACAAGAAATGGAGCTACCAGATGGATAAAGATTCCGGGTTTGGGACAATTCCAGCCTGCGGAGCTTGTAAAGATTGGAACGATTGCCATGACTGCACTTCTTATAGTGAAAGCAGGGCAGAACATAAAGAAATTCAAGACTGTTATAGTGATATGTATAATAGCCGGTTTTGCACCGGCACTGCTTGTTTATGTGCTGTCTTCTAATATGAGTAGCGCACTTATTGTAGCACTTATCTCAGTTGTTATGACATTTGTGGCATACCCGGGATATAAAATATATGTTGCACTGACGGGGCTGGCAGCGGTGGCTTTTGGCGCATTTTACTCATGGATAAAGAAGATGGCAGTGTCGGGAAATATGACTGGAAAATTCAGATTAAACCGTATACTTGTATGGCTTAATCCTGAGAAATATATTGATGACAAGGGATACCAGACAGTTCAGGCGTTATATGCCATAGGCTCAGGAGGTCTTTTTGGCAAAGGTCTTGGTAAGAGTCTTCAGAAGCTTGGATATATACCGGAATCACAGAATGATATGATATTCTCTGTTATATGTGAGGAGCTGGGACTTTTTGGAGCATTCTGCCTGATTGCCCTGTTTATTGTAATGTTATGGAGAATTAACCATATAGCACAGAATGCACCTGATTTGTTTGGTTCAATGCTTGCAACAGGAGTATTTGCACATATTGCCATACAGGTAATTCTTAATATAGCAGTTGTAACTAATACAATACCTAATACGGGAGTATCACTTCCATTCATAAGTTATGGAGGTACAGCGGCAGTATTTTTGCTGCTTGAACTTGGGGTTGTATTTAATATAAGCAGTCAGATTAAGTTGGAAAGATAATGGGTAGTAGGAATAGTAACAGTGTAAACCAGAAAAAAAGACGGGGCAGAAAAAGAAAGAAAGCCCTTATTATATTTGCAGTTATTGCAGCTGTTGCCGGAATGCTTTTTGGTGTTACATATAAGGTGTTTGAGGCTGATACAATAGAATTTGTGGGTTCAACTCATTATTCGGATGAAGAACTTAAAAAATATATATTTGGTGGTGATTATGTTAATCTGCTATATTTCAGGATTTTTGGACAAAAAGACACCAAAATACCATTTATCCAGAAATATGATGTTGAGACGGACTGGCCGGACAGGCTTTATGTAACAGTATATGAAAAGGCAATAGTAGGTTATGTCAGGTACATGGGCTGTAATATGTATTTTGATAAAGATGGAATTGTAGTAGAAAGCTCAACGGATTTATATGAAAATGTTCCGCAGATTGACGGACTTAAGTTTGATTCAATAGTAATCAATACGAAGCTTGATGTGGGAAATGCAGATATATACAATACAATTCTTGATCTTATACAGAGCTTTGATAAGTATGATATTGATGTGGACAAAGTGTATTTTGATGCCTCTTATAATATTACGCTTTATATGGGCGATGTTAAGGTAAGCCTTGGAAGCAGCAAGGATTTTACAGACAGGCTTTTTGAATTAAAGCAGTTATCATCCAGATTCGGAACACTTAAAGGAACACTGTATCTTGATGATTATAATGGCGATGAAAGTTCTATAATTTTTAAACGTGAAAAGTAAAAAAACGGTTGATATTTTAGACGAAAAATTATAATATATTATGTAGTGCAATTTTTAGATATTAAAGGAGGCAACAACCTTGTTAGAGATAATGACTAATGACCAGGAGTCATCAGCAAAGATTATAGTTGTTGGTGTAGGTGGAGCGGGAAATAACGCGGTTAACAGAATGATAGATGAGAATATCGGAGGAGTTGAATTTATTGGTATTAATACTGATAGTCAGGCACTCACTTTATGTAAGGCTCCAACTGCTATCCAGATAGGTGAGAAGCTCACTAAGGGACTTGGAGCAGGCGCACAGCCTGAGATTGGTGAGAAGGCAGCAGAGGAGAATGTTGAAGAACTTACACAGGCAATTAAAGGTGCTGATATGGTATTCGTTACATGTGGTATGGGTGGCGGAACTGGTACAGGTGCAGCTCCTGTAGTAGCTAAGATTTCTAAGGATATGGGAATTCTTACAGTAGGTGTTGTTACTAAGCCTTTCAAGTTTGAAGCAAGAACAAGAATGGCTAATGCTGAATCAGGAATTGAGAAGCTTAAGGAGAACGTAGATACACTTATTGTTATTCCTAATGACAAGCTTTTAGAGATAGTAGACAGAAGAACAACTATGCCAGAGGCATTAAAGAAGGCTGATGAAGTGTTACAGCAGGCTGTTCAGGGAATTACAGACCTTATCAATGTACCAGGTCTTATTAACCTTGACTTTGCTGATGTTAAGACTGTTATGGTGGACAAGGGTGTTGCACATATCGGTATCGGTACAGCTACAGGCGATGACAAGGCTATCGAAGCAGTTAAGCAGGCTGTTACAAGCCCACTTCTTGAGACGACTATTGAGGGTGCATCTCATGTTATCATCAATATCTCAGGTGATATCAGTCTTATCGAAGCTAATGAAGCTGCAAGCTACGTTCAGGAACTTGCAGGAGATAATGCTAACATTATCTTTGGTGCTATGTATGATGAGAGCGTTACAGATCAAGCTACAATTACTGTTATCGCAACAGGTCTTGAGGACGGTAATGTTAATAAGGCTATGGCAGGATTTGCAGGTATGGCACAGGCAACAAGACCAACTGTTAATGTTAAGCCACAGTATACATATTCACAGCCAGCAGCAAGAACATCTTCGGCATCAAATGATGCTCCGCTTCCAGGACTTAAGCAGCCATCACCTGTTACACCACAGGTTAAGGACAGAGGAATTACAATTCCAACATTTTTACAGAAGAATAAGAAGTAATAATTTAATATAAGTATATTTAACACCGTCAGTTTGCTGGCGGTGTTTTTTTGTGCCCACTCTGTTGTTTTGACAAATTTTGCATGATATGTCGTATATAATTCCACTTGTAACAAAGAAACGGATTCAAAACAAGGAGGTGATGTACGAAACGGTTATATATGCAGATGTTCTGTTTGGAATAAACCTTGTGGCAAACCTGTGCGTGCTGCTTATAACAGACTGGATATTTAAATTTTCTGCCAGAATATCCAGAATGATTATTTCTGCCACTTTAGGAGCTGTATGGGCTGTCATATGTGTGTGTATTCCACTAAGATTTGCACTGCTTGAAAAGTTTATTACATATGTTCCGGTAACATTAATCATGGCTATGATAATGCTTTCCGGTACTAAAGACTTTAAGCAGAAAACATCAAAACAATTAAAGCTTTATATGAGGAATCTGTTGAAAGCAGGTGCAGGAATGATTCTTATTGCACTTTTTGCAGGTGGGATAATGCATTGGTTAAAGTACACATTTGCAGGGTATTTTATTGGAAATGTAATTCTGTCTGACAGTGAGCTTGTAATCTTTCTTACTGTGACGGTTATAGTTGTTGTCATTGTGCTTAAGACACTTAAAACTATCAGGATAACAGATGGTTTGAAAAGACACATTGTGATTGGCGTAGCAGAACGGGAATTTGAAATGGACGCAATAATTGATACAGGCAACAGCCTTATTGATTATGTTGGGAAAAGACCTGTTACAGTGGTTGAAAGAACGTATTTCAACGATATTCTCAGTGACATAGATAACTTACAAAAGCTTGGATATCATCTGATTCCATATAACAGTGTGGGAAATTCAGGTGGGATGATGGAAATCATAACAGCAGATTATATACATATATACGAGGGAGAAAATGTTGTGAAAAGGGAGCATGCGGCTATAGGTATGTCTCTTAGGCAGATTAATAAGAATGGGGATTATCATGCCCTTTTGGGGAAGGACATGATTATGTAGAAGAATCGGAAGTTTGAAGAAAATAAAAGGATGGATAGAAATATGGTAGTAAAGGTTGCGATGGCGGATCATTTTCAGTTTAAGGTAATGCCTTCTATAAAGAATTTTTGTTTATTAAAGCAGGGTGACGTACATTATATAGGTGGGACAGATATATTGCCGGCACCACTTGGGGCAAGTGAGGAACAGAACGCAATAGAAGCACTGGGGACAGCTTCTGATGCTGAAGCAAAGCACACCCTGATAGAACATAATTTAAGGCTTGTTGTTTATATTGCGAAGAAATTTGACAATACAGGGGTTGGTGTAGAGGATTTGATATCAATTGGAACAATAGGGCTTATCAAAGCAATTAATTCATATGATAAGGATAAAAATATCAAGCTTGCAACATATGCATCAAGGTGTATAGAAAACGAAATTCTTATGTATCTTAGAAGAAACAGTAAGATAAAAGCAGAAGTGTCAATTGATGAACCGCTTAATGTTGACTGGGATGGTAATGAACTTCTGTTGTCAGACATTATTGGAACGGATGAGGATATTATATATAGGGATATTGAAACAGAGGTTGAGTGCAAAATGCTTAAAAAGGCTATAAACCAGCTTCCGGAGCGTGAAAGAATAATAGTTGATTTGAGATTTGGTTTGAGTTCAGAGGATGGAGAAGAAAAGACACAGAAAGAGGTTGCTGATATGTTAGGAATTTCACAATCATATATTTCAAGGCTTGAAAAGAAAATAATGCGTCAGTTAAGAAAAGAAATGGTTAAAAGTTGTTGACATTTACCCCTTCCTTATGGACAATAGTACAAGAAATATTAATGGGGTACTATAATGAAACATCGTAAAACATTTAGAATAGATAAATTATTCGGACTGGCTACGCTTGTCTGCTTGCTGGTTATCACTTTAATGGTGTATAATGATTTTTTTAAGGATACTGTAAGTGAGGGAAACGTTATTGGCAAAGAAACCGAGAGCGAAACCAGAACAAGTGGATATCTTAATGATAATAAGAATGTTGAATCTAAAGGGGCGTCTTCAAAGGCTGTAGTCTGTCTTGATCCATCAAAAGGTGGAAAGGATACTGGAGTGTCGTCATCAGGCAGGAAGGAAAAGGATATAAATCTTGAAATGGCTCTTGATATTAAGTCAAAGCTTGAATCTGATGGGATTGAGGTTGTCATGACAAGAACATCAGATAGGGATGTTACAGACGAAGAACGTGTAAAGATATGTAATTCGTCAAAAGTATATATATGTGTGTCACTTAGAATGAATTCATATAATGCAGATACATCAGTTTCCGGTGCGGAGAGTTATATTCACACGACAAAGCCTGTTGAGGCAGCAGAGCTTTCAAGGATTATTCTTAAGAGCATGGAAAAAAGTACTGGAATTAAGAATCGTGGAGTGAAAACCGGTACAGTTGGAGATGCAAAGGATAATTATTATATTAACGCTCATAGCAAATGTACAAGCACAGTGATAGACATGGGTTTTATAACTAATGTATCAGATTTAAAGAAAGTAACAACTGATAAAACTAAGACAGCACAAGCCATAGCAGATGGCATAAAAGATTATTTAAAACAAGCGGGGTTATATTAATGGCAGGAATTAATCAGAAGAACATAAGAAATTTTTGTATTATTGCACATATTGATCATGGTAAGTCAACACTGGCTGACAGAATAATTGAAAAAACCGGACTTCTCACATCAAGAGAGATGCAGGAGCAGATTCTTGATAACATGGATCTTGAGAGAGAAAGAGGAATTACAATTAAAGCACAGACAGTAAGAACTGTATATAAGGCATCAGATGGACAGGAATATATATTCAATCTTATTGATACTCCGGGACATGTCGACTTTAATTATGAGGTATCAAGAGCACTTGCAGCCTGTGATGGTGCTATACTTGTAGTAGATGCGGCACAGGGAATTGAAGCACAGACACTTGCTAATGTATATCTTGCATTAGACCATGATCTTGATGTATTTCCTGTAATTAATAAGATTGACCTTCCAAGTGCAGAACCTGAAAGAGTTATTGAAGAGATTGAGGATGTTATAGGAATAGAGGCACAGGATGCACCGCTTATATCAGCTAAGAACGGAATTAATATTGAAGAGGTTCTTGAACAGATTGTAACTAAGATTCCGGCACCATCAGGAGATGCTTCCGCACCACTTTCAGCGCTTATATTTGATTCGTTATATGATGCATATAAGGGTGTTATCATATTTGTAAGAATTAAAGAAGGTACTGTCAAGAAGGGTACTAAGATAAGAATGATGGCAACCGGAGCTGTAGAAGAGGTCGTTGAGGTTGGATATTTCGGTGCAGGCCGTTTTATTACATGCGATGAGCTTACAGCTGGAATGGTTGGTTATATTACAGCAAGTATCAAGAATGTAAGGGATACAAGAGTTGGTGATACAGTTACTGATAATGACAGACCGTGTGAGCAGCCACTTCCTGGTTACAAGAAGGTTAATCCTATGGTTTACTGCGGATTATATCCGGCAGATGGCGCCAAGTATCAGGATTTACGAGATGCACTTGAAAAGCTGCAGCTTAATGATGCAGCCCTGCAGTTTGAGCCAGAGACATCTATTGCACTTGGATTTGGCTTCAGATGTGGATTCTTAGGACTTCTTCACTTAGAGATTATACAGGAACGACTTGAGAGAGAATATAATCTTGACCTTGTAACAACCGCACCGGGCGTTATATATAAGGTTCACAAGACGAACGGAGATGTAATTGACCTTACTAATCCGTCTAATATGCCGGACCCTTCTGAGATTGATTATATGGAAGAGCCTATGGTAAGTGCTGAGATTATGGTCACAACAGAATTCGTCGGACCTATTATGAAGCTTTGTCAGGAAAGACGAGGCATATATAATGGAATGGAATATATTGAGCAGACAAGGGCACTGCTTAAGTATGACCTTCCTCTTAATGAGATTATATATGATTTCTTTGATGCACTTAAATCACGCTCAAGAGGTTATGCATCATTTGATTATGAGATGAAGGGGTATGAGCGTTCTAAGCTTGTCAAGCTTGATATTCTTATTAACAAAGAAGAAGTTGATGCACTTTCATTCATTGTATTTGCCGGCAATGCTGAGGAGAGAGGCCGTAAAATGTGTGAGAAGCTCAAGGAAGAGATTCCAAGACAGCAGTTTGAGATTCCTATTCAGGCAGCTATCGGAAGCAAGGTAATTGCAAGAGAAACTGTCAAGGCACTCAGAAAAGATGTACTTGCAAAATGTTACGGTGGTGATATCTCAAGAAAGAAGAAACTTCTTGAGAAGCAGAAGGAAGGAAAGAAGCGTATGCGCCAGATTGGTAATGTAGAGATTCCACAGAAGGCGTTTATGAGCGTATTAAAGTTAGATGATGAATAAAACATATGAAAAAGGGATATATATACATATCCCTTTTTGTGTACACAAATGTATATATTGTGATTTCCTGTCTGCTCCGGCTGGTGATGCTGTAAAATATGCTTACACTAAGGCACTTATTAATGAAATCAGAAATACAGCAGATGGGCAGGTAAAAGATAAGATAACATCCATATTCTTTGGCGGAGGTACTCCGTCAGTACTGCCTGATGGCTGTATAGCTGACATATTAGCTGCTGTCAGGGATTGCTTTGATGTTTTGGATGATGCTGAGATAACAATGGAATGTAATCCGGGAACAGTTAATGAAAGCAGGCTTTCAGAATACAGAGCCGCAGGAGTGAACAGGTTAAGCTTTGGCTTACAGTCTGCTGATAATAATGAATTAAAAATGCTTGGGCGAATACACACATTTGAACAGTTTGAGGAAAGCTTCAGACTGGCAAGGGCTGCAGGCTTTAATAATATTAATGTTGACCTTATGTCGGCTATTCCGGGGCAGACTGAAGCAACTCTTGAAAATACATTTGACAAGGTGACGGCATTACAGCCGGAGCATATATCGGTGTATAGTCTTATTCTTGAAGAAGGCACTTATCTGGCTGATAATATTGATAAGTTCCCGCCGGTTCCTGATGAGGAAGAGGACAGGCGCATGTACCATATAACGAAACAGATTCTTGAGAATGCAGGGTATGAAAGATACGAAATATCCAATTATAGCAGACCTGGCTTCGAATGCAGACATAATCTTCTGTATTGGAACAGAGGAGAGTATTATGGCTTTGGGTGTTCGGCAGCAGGATTTACAGAGAATGTGCGGTATTCCGACATAAGAGATGTCAAGAAGTATATAGAGCTTAACGGTGATATAGGAAAACTTCATGAAAATATTGAAATACTGACTAAAGAGGATGCAATGGAAGAATTCATGTTTCTTGGACTAAGAAAGGTTGCAGGAGTTGATGTGAAGGATTTTCAGAACAGGTTTGGAGTTTCAATTAATGATGTTTATGCTAAAGAGACAGAACAGAATATTAATAAAGGTCTTCTTGTAAAGCAGGCAGATATGTTAAGGCTTACTGAATATGGCATGGATATATGTAATACAGTGATGAGTGATTTTATATTAACTGATGGAGATTAAGAAAAGCAGGTGGCAGTCTGATTGTGAAGATTGTCACCTGTTTTAGCATGTATATCAGAAATTCTTGATAAGTTTTATGTACTTCTTAGGAGTCATTCCCATAAATGTCCTGAATTCTCTTTGGAAATGTGCCTGATCCGAATAACCTGCACCTTCAATAAAGGAGCTGTTATCACGTTCTGGGTCAGCAATTATGGCTGCAAGGACATTCTGAAATCTGTACATTTTGATAAAATCCTTCGCACCAATACCATAGACTTCGTTGTAAAGCCTTGATATATGTCTTACAGAATATTCTGATTCTGCTGATAATTCTGCAACAGTACTGGTACCTGAATATATAAGTCTGTTAAGTTTCTCAATATTTTCAGAAACAGGGCAGAAGGTCTTGCAATCTGTAACAAATGCTTTAAAAAGTGTAATTCTGTCTTTAAAGGATGAAGAATTGTGAAAATCCTTTATTAGCTGCATCTCATACGATTCAGGGGCTGGCTCATAACGGAATATATTGTCTGTAATGTTGACGGGATAAGTCTTAATATCACAGCCTTTATTAAAGTAGCAGCCAGTGTTGTCGAATCTTATCCCGAAATAGTGGTCAAATTCTTTAAGAGAAAGTGTTGTAAATATGTTCTGGCATCCGATACATATGAATTCAGAGATGTCATTATTGTCATTGTAGCATATTATCCATTCTGTAGTGTATGATGGAATAAATGAGATGTTAAGAATATCATTAGTTATATCTGTTTCGTAAAAATGCATATGCTTAACTGATTTTGTGTCTGTAAGAACATTTTTATGCATGTCTATGCCAAATGGCTGTATCATATGTTTCATAACTTGTCCTGTCTCTTATACACATCTGACGCTGCC
>ERZ1027232.47-NODE-47-length-66358-cov-10.923065_pt1 | contig 66358 bp, 49 predicted proteins | sample MGYA00519478_ERZ1027232 | MGnify/ENA primary metagenome ERZ1027232 (study PRJEB26926, sample SAMN06164468) | human gut metagenome | biome: ENVO:00009003; feature: ENVO:2100002; material: ENVO:00002003 | host: Homo sapiens | place: USA | collected 2012 ...
TCGTCGGCAGCGTCAGATGTGTATAAGAGACAGATATAATGAGTATAAGGAAGTCAACATGCTTACATGATTGACGAACGACAACCTTAGCGAATGAATATCCTGTGAAGTAAGATGTAGAGTACGATGGTACGAATGCGTGAGCTTATAATAGAATTACATAAGCTATATCGAGGAACAACAGAAAATAATACATAAAACAGTGGAGGACAGGCTATGGCCAATACAACGAAACTGGCGTTGGAAGCAGCTTTGAAAAAAGAACTTCTCACGAAGTCTCTGGATAAGATCACCATTAACGAACTTGCAGAGGACTGCGGCATCAGCCGCATGGCTTTTTACTATCATTTCAAGGACATCTATGATCTGGTAGAGTGGGTCTGCGTGGAAGACGGCACGAAGGCACTGCAGGGGAAGAAGACCTACGAGAACTGGCAAGAAGGCTTCTGCCAGATTTTCGAGGCAGTGCAGGAGAATAAACCTTTCATTATGAATGTCTACCGCTGCGTGGATCGCCAGAAGATCGAAAGCTACTTAAACAAGTTGACCTACCAGCTCATTGCGGACGTGGTGGAGGAAAAATGCACCGGCATGCAGGTAGCGGAGGAACACAAGGAATTCATTGCCGGATTTTACAAATACGGTTTTGTGGGTGTGATGTTAGACTGGATTGACCGGGGAATGAAGGACGATTATCATAAGATCGTTGAAGAACTGGCAATCACTCTTTACGGAAACATCAGCCGCTCCATCGAGAATTTTGAGCACACGGAAAAGAAATTCTGAAATAGTATAAGTACTTTACAAAAAGGGCAGGATGATAAAAACTTTATCATTTATCCTCTTTTGTAAATTGGTTTTCTTATAAAAAAGAAGTAGGATACTATTTGTAAACAGAAAAACATTTGAGAGTCATCAAAGAAAGGTGGTAATCATTATGGCAAAAAAGAATAATATTGGACTGGGACTGGCAGCGCTGGCAGTAGGTGCAGGTGCAGTGGCAGCAGTAACCAAGGGACATAAGGCGGAGGTGAAGAAAGAGGAGAGAAAGGCAGCTGTCAAGGCAGCAAAGCAGGACTACCGAAACACCGAGCTTGGCAGATATGACAAAAACAGCAAAGGCATCTATTATTCCAACGGTAACTACGAAGCCTTCGCAAGACCTAAGAAGCCCGCAGGAGTGGACGAGAAGAACGCTTACATCGTAGGCAGCGGTCTGGCATCTTTAGCAGCAGCGTGTTTCCTGGTACGTGACGGACAGATGCCCGGTTCCCATATTCACATCTTAGAGGCAATGGATATCGCAGGCGGTGCCTGTGACGGTATTTTTGATCCTGCCAGAGGCTACGTCATGCGTGGCGGACGTGAGATGGAGAACCATTTTGAATGTCTGTGGGATCTATTCCGCAGCATTCCCTCTCTGGAAGTACCCGGAGCCAGCGTGCTGGATGAGTATTACTGGCTGAACAAGGAAGATCCCAACTATTCTCTGTGCCGTGCAACGAAGGACTGTGGACAGGACGCCCATACCGATGGCAAATTCAATCTAAGCCAGAAGGGCTGCATGGAGATCATGAAGCTGTTCATGACAAAGGACGAGGATCTGTATGACAAGACCATTGAAGATGTTTTCGATGATGAAGTATTTAACTCCACCTTCTGGTTATATTGGAGAACCATGTTCGCTTTCGAGAACTGGCACAGCGCACTGGAAATGAAGCTTTACTTCCAAAGATTTATCCATCATATTTCCGGACTGCCTGACTTCAGTGCCCTGAAGTTCACCAAGTACAACCAGTACGAGTCTCTGATCCTTCCCATGAAGAAGTATCTGGAGGCAGCAGGTGTGGACTTCCAGTTCAACACCGAAGTGACAAATGTTATTTTTGATATCAATGACGGCAAAAAGGTGGCAAAGGCTATCGAGTGCAAGGTAAAAGGTGTAGAGAAGGGCATTGTCCTCACCGAGAACGACCTGGTATTCGTTACCAACGGAAGCTGTACCGAGGGTACTATCTACGGTGACCAGAACCATGCACCCAACGGTGACGCGGAGGTTCGCACCAGCGGCGTATGGAGCCTGTGGAAAAATATCGCAAAACAGGATCCTTCCTTCGGACATCCCGAGAAGTTCTGTTCTGATGTCTCCAAGACTAACTGGGAATCCGCTACCGTGACCACACTGGATGACAAGATCATTCCTTATATCACCAATATCTGCAAGCGTGACCCCAGAAGCGGTAAGGTCGTAACCGGCGGTATCGTAAGCTGCCAGGATTCCAAGTGGCTCATGAGCTGGACAATCAACCGTCAGGGACAGTTCAAGGATCAGGACAAGAATCAGGTATGCGTATGGGTATACGGTCTGTTTACCGACGTACCCGGCGATTATATTAAGAAGCCCATGAAGGATTGTACCGGTAAAGAGATCACCGAAGAGTGGCTGTATCACTTAGGTGTGCCCGTAGAAGATATCGAGGATCTGGCAGAGCACAGCGCAGTCTGCGTACCTACCATGATGCCTTATATTACCGCATTCTTCATGCCCAGAACCAAGGGTGACCGTCCCGATGTCATTCCCGACGGCTGTGTGAACTTTGCTTTCTTAGGCCAGTTTGCAGAGACCCCGAGAGACACCGTGTTCACCACAGAGTATTCCGTGAGAACCGCTATGGAGGCTGTCTACGGACTGTTAGGTGTAGACAGAGGTGTGCCTGAGGTATGGGGAAGTGTATATGATGTCAGAGAGTTATTGGACAGCAGCGTGAAGCTGATGGATGGCATGTCTCCTCTGGAGATTGAACTGCCCGGACCTTTAAATGCACTGAAGAAGCCGCTGCTTCGCGTAGTGAAGGGCACTGTAGTGGAAAAACTGCTGCGTGACCACAATGTGATCAAAGACGGCATGCTGGATTAGAATTGTATATGGAATAAAAGTGCAAAGACTCCCATCGGAAAAATCCGGTGGGAGTTTTTTATGCAAAAAGCTTCTGTAAAAAGCATGTAAAGAAAGTTGAACAAATGTAAGCGGTTACATAATACCAAAGTACTAGACAAAACAAACAAAAACACAATAGCTATTTTCAACATTATGCACGAAAATCGGTAGTCTGTCAAAAAATTATCAATTTCGGCTTGATATTCTATTGGTAGATTGTTACAATATCAAAGTACTAAAAACCGAGGCCGAAATGCTCCGGTAATGGTTTGGGTTACAAAGTTTTGTCAAAAATATTATAAAAAGGGAGACAAAGAAGTATGAAGAAATGGGTATATTTGTTTACCGAAGGTAATGCAAACATGCGCGAACTGCTTGGTGGTAAGGGCGCGAATCTGGCTGAGATGACCAACATTGGTCTGCCGGTTCCTCAGGGCTTCACCATTACAACAGAGGCATGTACACAGTATTATGAAGATGGACGCGAGATCAATGAAGAGATCCAGGGTCAGATCAACGAGTACATTACTAAGATGGAAGAGATCACCGGCAAAAAGTTCGGCGACCACGAGAATCCTTTGTTAGTATCCGTTCGTTCCGGCGCGAGAGCATCCATGCCCGGTATGATGGATACCATTCTGAACCTTGGTCTGAATGAGACCGTTGTTAACGTAATCGCTGAGAAGTCCGGCAACCCTCGTTGGGCTTGGGACTGCTATAGAAGATTTATCCAGATGTATTCCGACGTTGTTATGGAAGTAGGTAAGAAGTACTTCGAGCAGCTGATCGATGCAATGAAAGAGAAGAAGGGTGTTAAGCAGGACGTTGAGCTTACTGCTGATGATCTGAAGGAGCTGGCTGGCCAGTTCAAGGCTGAGTATAAGGCTAAGATCGGTGTAGACTTCCCTGATGATCCCAAGGAACAGCTGATGGGCGCTATCAAAGCTGTATTCCGTTCCTGGGACAACCCGCGTGCAAACGTTTATCGTCGTGACAACGATATCCCTTATTCCTGGGGTACTGCTGTTAACGTTCAGTCTATGGCATTCGGTAACATGGGTGATGACTGTGGTACCGGTGTTGCATTTACCAGAGATCCGGCTACCGGTGCTAAGGGCCTGTTCGGTGAGTTCCTGACCAACGCACAGGGTGAGGACGTAGTAGCAGGTGTTCGTACACCTATGAAGATCGCTGAGATGGCTGACAAATTCCCTGAGGCATTTGCTCAGTTCCAGGAAGTATGTAAGACTCTGGAAGATCATTACAGAGATATGCAGGATATGGAGTTCACTGTTGAGCATGGTAAGCTGTACATGTTACAGACCAGAAATGGTAAGAGAACCGCTCAGGCAGCTCTGAAGATCGCTTGTGATCTGGTAGATGAGGGCATGAGAACCGAGGAAGAGGCAGTTGCAATGATCGATCCTCGTAACCTGGATACTCTGTTACATCCTCAGTTCGATACCGCTGCTCTGAAGGCTGCAACTCCTATCGGCAAGGGTCTTGGTGCTTCTCCCGGAGCTGCATGTGGTAAGATCGTATTCACCGCAGAAGATGCAGAAGAATGGCATGCAAGAGGAGAGAGAGTTGTTCTGGTTCGTCTGGAGACCTCTCCTGAAGATATCACCGGTATGAAGGCTTCCCAGGGTATCCTGACCGTTCGTGGTGGTATGACCTCTCACGCAGCAGTAGTTGCTCGTGGTATGGGTACCTGCTGTGTATCCGGTTGTGGCGATATCGCTATGGATGAGGAGAACAAGCAGTTCACTCTGGCTGGCAAGACCTTCCATGAAGGTGACTGGCTGTCCATCGATGGTACTACCGGTAACATCTATGATGGCGAGATCAAGACTGTTGATGCTACCATCGCCGGTGAGTTCGGCCGTGTAATGGCTTGGGCTGACAAATATCGTAAGTTAAAAGTTCGTACCAATGCAGATACTCCTGCAGACGCTAAGAAGGCTCGTGAGCTGGGCGCTGAAGGAATCGGTCTGTGCCGTACTGAGCATATGTTCTTCGAAGAGGACAGAATCGCAGCATTCCGTGAGATGATCTGTTCCGACACTGTAGAGGAGAGAGAAGCAGCACTGGAGAAGATTCTGCCTTATCAGCAGAACGACTTCAAGCAGCTGTATGAGGCTTTGGAGGGCAACCCTGTTACCATCCGTTTCCTAGATCCGCCTCTGCATGAGTTCGTTCCTACCGAGGAAGCTGACATTGAGAAGCTGGCTAAGGCACAGGGCAAGAGCGTTGAGACGATCAAGACCATCATCGCTTCCCTGCATGAGTTCAACCCTATGATGGGTCACAGAGGATGCCGTCTGGCTGTTACTTATCCTGAAATTGCCAAGATGCAGACCAAGGCTGTTATCCGTGCGGCAATCGAGGTTAAGAAGGCACATCCCGACTGGAATGTAGAGCCCGAGATCATGATTCCTCTGGTATGTGAAGTGAAGGAGCTTAAGTACGTTAAGAAGATCGTAGTAGAGACCGCTGACGCTGAGATCGCAGCAGCAGGCATCGACATGAAGTACGAAGTAGGTACCATGATCGAGATCCCCAGAGCAGCTCTGACTGCTGATGAGATCGCTAAGGAAGCCGATTTCTTCTGCTTCGGTACCAACGATCTGACCCAGATGACCTTCGGCTTCTCCCGTGATGATGCAGGTAAGTTCCTGAACGCTTACTATGACACCAAGATCTTCGAGAACGATCCGTTCGCTAAGCTGGATCAGACCGGTGTCGGCAAGCTGATGGAGATGGCTATCAAGCTTGGTAAGCCTGTAAATCCTAAGCTGCACGTTGGTATCTGTGGTGAGCACGGTGGAGATCCTTCTTCCGTAGAGTTCTGCCACAAGATCGGTCTGGATTATGTGTCCTGCTCACCTTTCCGCGTACCTATCGCAAGACTGGCTGCAGCACAGGCTGCTATCGCCGATAAGTAATTTGGCGGTAAACACGCAGATCTGAGAGGGTATTGCGCAAGCAATAAATTGGGGTATATGAGAATAAGATGAGAACCTCATTACTGATAGAAATATCAGTAATGAGGTTCTTTTTTGTTACTATTTCGTCTGAATTAAAGCGCGATATTTCCGTCCCGGTCGATTGATGTCGTTTTTGGGTCGATTGGTGCAATCTGCCGCTTATTTTCTGGAAATGCTGTTATAATAAACACAACTCAGATTTATAGAAATCGGAAGTACAGAAGAAAGGGGAAAGAGAATGAGAAAAACAAAATTTTTAGGAAAGGTGCTTAGCCTGGCGCTTGTTGTTACATTGATAGCAGGTATGGTGCCGGAGATGCGCACGAAAGCAGCAGAGGGTGAAAACTCGGGCTGGATACAGGTGACGGAGGACAATAAAAACGACTTGGACACAAAGGTAGCCGTTTTGGACAATTTGAGCCAGACTACATATGATAATTTTATTTTTAATGCTGAATGGGCTCATAGTTATATTAAGTCAAGTAAAAACGAGTATTACATATTAGGAAAAAAGGGTGGAAAATATATATGCCTTTATGGTGCGGACATTGAAGTTCGTTCTAAGACTCTTGATACTATAGATATTTCTGTAGCTAATCATTACTTTTTCCCTTCACAGGAAGTTAAATTAAATCTTGACGGCGGTGAGTGGAAGACAGATACTATAACAACGGTAGCAGGAGTATTTACAGATCTTCCGATACCTACGAAAGAGGGCTATATATTTACTGGGTGGTATGAAGATCCTCAGAGTGAAGACCCCCAAAGTAATAAGGAGGACATATCATTAAGAAGCGTATATAATGGAAGAACGGAAATTAATGCGCACTGGTACAAAAAATGGCCTGAAGGAAGTAAAGACTGGGTGAAAGCAACGACCATAAAAGAACTGGAAAGTGCTGACCTGCCTTTCTTTACCTTGTCAGAAGCAAAAAAGTTTGCGAATGAATATCTTGTGTAACATCCGTACCCAAATGATGCATATGCTGTTATTATAGGAAGAATTTATAATTTTGATACCGTATGTTATATTACTTATAACACCGCAAAAGGAGGTGTAGGCTATAACCCGGTTCCGGAAAGTCTGGAACAAAACTGGATGAGTAAGTATACCTATTATGTTTTGAGAACTCCGGGCACAACATCGGATGATTCTGAAAATCCATCGGTAACCCCGACTCCGGCACCTGCTCCTGTAACCCCGACTCCGGCACCTGCTCCTGTGACCCCGACAACTGCACCGTCCGCCGGAGACACCAGCAGTGATTCCTCTGACTCCGGCTCATCAGCTCCTGAACCGGTACTGACCACCACAAATATCGCAGGAGAGCAGATCACCGGATGGGATGCCATTACAAAAGTGATCTCTACCCAGACAAAAGACAAGCAGCAGAATGTATCCGGTGCCAACCAGGATCTGCTTCATGTAGATGCCAGCGGCTTTGACAAGACAATTCCTGCAGCAACAGTGAAAGCAGTGTCCACCTCAGCTCTGCGTGGCCTGCATGTATTCATCAGCAACTCAGATGCAGTAACCTTCCTTGCAAAGAGCAAGTTGTCCGGTTACAAGGAAACCAACTTTGAACATAAGGATACTGTTACAGAGCATTCCAGAACCATCGACTTTACCAACAAACAGGCATTGGGTATAAACGTTGTATTCCATACCACAGTACCTGTGAAAAACGGAGAAGTGACGGTTTACAAGGTAGATGCCAACGGCAGAACCCGCATTGTCAAGACAGTTTCGAATGCAGGCGGACAGGTATGCTTCCCGATTACCGAGACAGCAACCTATGTATTGGAATACTGATCTGCGATAGTTGAATCCCATATTTTACAGCACCCCCGCTACAGGAATAAAAACCTGTGGCGGGGGTGCTTTTACTGCAAACGCGATTCCTTGTAAAGAAATGTAAAAATGTTAAAAAATGTAAAAAAAATGTTTTGAAACGAATCGGCCGATGCCATCCGCACTCCATGATGCAGCCATGCAGCTTTACCGTCAGTATCTTGTGGTAGGCGGTATGCCGGAGTGTGTGATGCAGTTTGTCCAGACAGGGGATTATATCCTGATCCGCCATACGCAGGATACCATTCTGACAAGTTATCTGAATGATATGAGCAAATACAATAATCTGAATGAAATTAAGAAAACCAGACTTGCCTATGATAATATTACGGTTCAGCTTTCCAAGAAAAATACCCGCTTTCAATATAAGCTGATCAAAAAGGGTGGACGTGCTTCTGAATTTGAAAATGCGATTGAATGGCTCTGTCTGTCGGGAATTGTGTCACAGGTCTATAGGGTAGAGCAGATCAAGAAGCCTTTGGAAAATTATCGGGATATTGATGCGTTTAAGATTTACGTTTCGGATCTGGGGCTGCTTTGCGCCAAGAAGGATTTGGCTGCAACCGATATTCTCTATATGGTGGAGGAACTGAATGATTTTAAAGGTGGCATGACAGAAAATTATGTCAATGTACAGCTTGCCATCAATGGTTATAACACTTACTACTGGGAATCCGAGCGTGGGGCTGAAATAGATTTCGTTATCCAGCGGGATGGTCAGCTGATCCCGATTGAGGTGAAATCCGCCGATAATACCAGAGCCAAAAGCTTAAAGGTCTATATGGATACCTATAAGCCGGCTTACGCGATCAAACTTTCCGCGAAAAACTTTGCGTTTGAGGACAACAAAAAGGTGGTTCCGCTTTATGCGGCATTTTGTATTTGAACCGTGGGCATACTGATAAGAATTCAAGAACCGCATTACTGATAGAAATATCGGTAATGTGGTTCTTTTTTGCATAGAACATGAAGGAGAATCCGTTGCATTGGATTTGAGGTGAAGTCTATAATAAAGCTAACTATATTTCGTGATGACTGAAAAATATAAAAAATTATATAAGAACAGAGGGATTGCGATGGGGATTTCACTGGAGGGAACGTGGAAGGTAATATTGACGGATGGAACGGCAGCGCAGATGCATCTGCCGGGAACTTTGGGCGAGAGCGGCATCGGTCACAGAGACGTCGGAGCGAATCAATGGCACCCGGATGCGGCGCTGGGTAACGCTGAGGTTTTGCAGAACTGGTGCAGGAGCGTACCGGAGGACGGATCCACATCATCGTGGAGAGTGAAGCAAAACTGGGTTCGGAAAGCGAAGTACTGGAACAGATCAAATACGGCGGCATTGCTTTTGCAAGAGTTTCCCTGTCGCAGATCGCAGAACAGGCACCGGAGATGAATGTACTGCAATTGCCGTATCTGTACAGAGATTCGGAGCATATGTGGAGGGTATTGGATCGGGAAATCCTGCGGGAATGTGCCAGAGAGTCTGCGGAATATGAAAGAGTACTCTGGAAAGACAGAGAGGAACAGTCCAGACAGACCGCCATTGCCAACGGAACTTGTGTGAGCACTCTTTCTGCGGAAGAAAAAGAACGAGGGAATCAAGTTCCAGCGTATTGATGCGGATGTGACCGATGCCCTGAAGTCCAAGACTTCCTAGAAGGCCGAGAAAGAGATGGAAGAGCAGGCGGAGAGCATCAGCAAGCTGATGAAGAAAGCTCTGAAGAACGACAAGATCACTGTCAAGGTAGAGAAGCTGAAGAACAAGAAGATCTCTTCCATGATCACTCTGTCCGAAGAGAGCAGACGTATGCAGGATATGATGAAGATGTATTCCATGCCCGGTATGGACATGAGTGCCTTCGGCGGTGAGGGAGAGACCCTGATCCTGAATGCCAGCCATCCTCTGGTACAGTACATTACTGAGCACCAGGATGGTGAGAATGCAGAAATGATCTGCGAGCAGCTGTACGATCTGGCAAAGCTTCAGCACGCACCTCTGTCTGCCGATGCCATGACCAAGTTCGTGGCAAGAAGCAATGACATTATGATGCTGCTGACTAAATAATAAGATAGCTTGTGAAGTAGACAGGTAAAAGCAAAAGGAACTGCAATGTGTGTTTATACACAGACTGCAGTTCCTTTTTTGGAATGTGGAGACGGAGAATGCGACAGAGGCATAGTGTTATCTTTACGATATTGACTGGGAGAGATCCCGGTCATTTTTTTGAAAAATTTAAAGAAATAGGCATAGCTGGAGAAGCCGAGAAGTTCCTGTACCTCGGTGACGGTCCGGCCCTCTGCCAGCATCGTCTGGGCGAGGTTAGCCCGCTGCACGGAGATATAATGCCCGATGGTGGCATGGGTATGTTCCTTGAACAGGCGCCCGAGATAGTCCTTGTTCAGGTAGAATTCTGCAGCAATGCTTTCCAGGGTCAGTGGCTCTGTCAGATGCCGGTTGATAAAGGCCATGACCTCATTGATGTTTTTCTGGGACTGGGAAATAGAACGCTGTCCGGTAGAAGATGCCTGTAGGCCGTGCTGGATCCGGCTATCCAGTATACTTAGCAGAGAGAAAAAATCCGCATAGGCAGAAAGGGAGGGCTGAGGATGCAGTTGCAAATAGTGATCCAGCTGACTGCAGAGTCCGGTAAGCCCGGTGGGAGAAAGCCGGAGGATCGCAGGAGAGAAAGCCGGATCTGCATAAGGCATGAGTCCGGAACCGGCTCCAAGGACAGTATACAGCCAGTCGCTGTTAATATTCAGGACGTAGCGCTCATAGATGGTCAGCTTCTGATTGAACAGCTGATGCACATGGTGAGGCGGAATGATGATCAGAGATCCTTTCGAAACACTGGAGACAGTGTCGTCTAAGAGGACATCCGGGAGATCGGACATTGTAAGATATATTTCCAGAGCGTTGTGCGTATGCGGTCTGGCAGGAGAAGAGGTTCCGTTGTTGCGGTAAGCCAGTTCATAGGGTGCATCAATTGTAAAATAGGGAATAGTCATTTGGGTTTTCATAGGCACTCCAAAGGTCGTTATCTTGCATAAAATTAGTATTTTATATACATATTATTACAACCGTAGAGAAGTTACAATAAGAACATCAAAGAAATACATCAGAGAATGAAAGGAAAGGTGTCTAAATGGAAAAGGTAAGACTGGGCATTATTGGTATTGGGAGTATGGGAACCGGTCATGCAGGCAATGTGTTGAAAGGGATGGTGCCGGATATGGAACTGACCGCCGTAGCGGATATCTGGCAGAGCCGCCTGGACTGGGCAAGGAACAATCTTCCGGAGACGGTCAAGGTATTTGATGATGGCAGGAAAATGATTGATTCGGGAAGCTGTGATGCCGTTCTGGTGGCAACACCACATTATCTGCATCCGGAATTCGTCATCTATGCATTGGAGCATGGACTGCATGCGATCAGCGAAAAACCGGCAGGAGTCTACACGAAACAGGTACGGGAGATGAATGAGGCAGCGGAAAGGTCTGACAGATCCTTTGCCATCATGTTAAATCAGAGAACCAACTGTGTATACAGAAAACTTCACGAAATGATCCAGAGCGGCGAACTTGGGCAGCTACGACGTGTCAACTGGATCATCACCGACTGGTATCGTAATCAGAGCTATTATGATGCGGCGGGCTGGAAGGCAACCTGGGACGGAGAAGGTGGCGGCGTGCTGTTGAACCAGTGTCCGCACCAGCTGGATCTGCTGCAATGGCTGTGCGGCATGCCTGTGAAGGTGAGAGCCTTCTGCCACGAAGGAAAATGGCATGATATCGAGGTCGAGGATGATGTGACGGCTTATATGGAATTTGAAAACGGAGCCACCGGTGTCTTCGTGACTACCACGGCAGATGCTCCAGGAACCAACCGGCTGGAGCTGACCTTCGAGATGGGAAAAATCGTGTGCGAGGAAGGCAGACTATTTTTTGATAAACTGTCCACCAATGTGAGTGATTTCTGCAAAACGGAGAAGGAAGGATTTAAAAAGCCGGAATATTCCAGAATTGAGATTGAGACGGATGGACAAAACGAGCAGCATATTGGTGTATTGAAAGCGTTCGCAGGTCATATTTTAAGAGGAACTCCATTGGTGGCAGAGGGAACGGAGGGAATCCGGGGGCTGACCCTGTCCAATGCCATGCACCTGTCCAGCTGGCTGGACCGCACCGTGGAACTGCCGTTGGATGAAGAATTGTTTTTACGAGAATTGAACAAAAAACGTGCCACTTCCAGAAAAAAGGAAGACACTGATATTGTATTTGATACGACAGGCACTTATTAAGGAGGACAAAAGAATGACAGTAAAAATCACAGGTTTTGCAGATGAAATCGCACCGGAACTGACAGCTCAGATCGCAGGACTGAAAGGACTGGGAATGTCTTATGTGGAGATGCGTGGAGTGGATGGAGAAAATCTGATCTATCACACGGATGAAAAAGTGGAGCAGATCAAGAAGACACTGGATGATAATGGAATCCGGCTTTCTGCCCTGGGATCTCCCTTGGGTAAGATTCTGATCACGGATGATTTCACTCCCCATTTTGAAGAGTTCAAGAGGGCAGTGGAGATCAGCCATAAGATGGAATGCCCGACGATCCGGATGTTCAGCTTCTATCTTCCGCAGGAGAGTGATCCGGCAGCCTATGAGGGCGAAGTCTTCGACAGGATCGGTAAATTCGTGGACTATGCCTCTGCGAATGATACACTGCTCCTGCATGAAAATGAAAAAGATATCTATGGAGCAATGGCTCCGGAATGCAAAAAACTCATGGATACCTTTTACGGGGATCATTTTAAAGCTATTTTTGACTTTGCCAACTTTGTACAGTGCGGACAGGATACGCTGGAAGCCTATGAGATGTTAAAGTCCTATATTGCCTATATCCATGTAAAGGATGCACTGAAGTCAGACCAGAGTGTAGTTCCGGCAGGCTATGGTGACGGAAATGTGGCGGTGATCCTGAAGCGTCTGTCAGCCTCCGGATTTGATGGATTCCTGTCACTGGAACCGCACCTGTTTGAGTTTGAGGGTTTCCATGCACTGGAAAAGGACGGCAGGAGCATTGCTGTCAAAGAAAAGAAGGTACTCAGCGGTCTTGAGACATTTACCATAGCGCATGATGCTTTGATGAAGCTTCTGGACAACTGAATGTAATTCCCTTACGATGAGGGAGACTGCATCAGGAGGGCGCAGAGGCACCCACCTTCTCAATATACTCTGTGGGAGTATAGCCGGTATATTTTTTAAATACCTGGCTGAAATACTGTGGATTATTGCCGAATCCCACAGACCTGGCAATAGTTTTGATATTGTCATTATGATAGTACACCATAAGGCGGATGGCTTGTTCCATCCGCTTTTTGTTCAGGTAATCGGAAAACCGGATGCCTTCCTCCTTTACAAATTGTTTGCTCAGGTAGCCGACACTGACAAAGAGATAGTTCTCTGCCAGCCATTTTAAAGACAGGGTCTCACAGTCCAGGTGGGCTTCCACGTAAGATTTTAAGAGGCTGATGTTGGCACCGCCCTTAGAGGAGGCAGCCTCGTCCTTCTCCTGCAGCAGTACGATCTCCGCCAGCTTCCGGATCTCGGAGGTCTGGGTACAGGAATACAGGCGGCGGAAAAAGTCACAGGCAATATCGAGCGGCGGCTCTTGTCCGGAGTTATCGGGATTCAGGAAAAGTCCCAGGGCGATATTCTTCGCAACATCCGGTGTCATGGAAGGAGTGAAGACGGAATCCAGCAGAGATGGAATATCCGTTTCGGCCGGGGAAGCGGTAAATGCCTCACGCAGCTTGGAAATCCGCCAGGGAGCGGCCATGTTGTTATGGAAGTCCCTGGTTTCTCCGGTTTCTGGGCGGATCAGCAGGATCCGTTCATAGCGGGATATCTTGGATATGATCTGCGCAAACAAATCTTCCGAAGTGTCACCGTGGAGAAAAGAGGTTTCAAAGGTTACACACTGTTGCGGATAATGCAGCTCCTCCAAAGACTGGCGGATCGTTTCCTGATGGGCCAGGGTGGGAGAGGACAGGACGAAAAGAGCACTGTTTTTTACATAAATCACAGGAAAGACACTTTCTGCTCCGCAGGAAAGCAGAATCCGCACGATATCCTTTAGAAAACTTTTCAGATAGGTTTCTTCTACAAAGGAACAGATACAGGCATATAGTCCCTTTTCGGGAAAGGACAGAAGTCCCTGATACTTTTTGAATACCTGGGGAAAATTATCAGGCTGATCCAATGCTTCCATAAGCAGCCCCTGTTCTAATGGCGACTGCATATCCTTCAGCAGAAGGGCCTGCTCCGCCTTCTGCTGTACCTCTTTTTGCTTTTTTTCTTCACGGATCGTATCCAGACAGTTGATCAGCTCCTGCTTGTCCGTGGGTTTTAAGAGATAGTAGCGGACCCCGTATTTCATGGCCTGCTTGGCATATTCGAATTCACCGTAACCGGATAACAGGATAAAAGTGATCCGGGAGTCGATGCGGGAGGCACGTTCGATCAGTTCCAGACCGTTCAAAATAGGCATCTTGATATCCGTGATCACAACATCGGGATAGTCATCACGGATCCGGTCATAGGCTTCCATTCCGTTTTTGGCGGTAGCAATCACCTCGTAGCCGAGGGAGGTATAATCGATCATGGAAGAAAGTGCTTCACGTATGATCTGTTCATCATCTACAATCATCAATCTGAGCATAAGAATCCTCTCTTTCTTTGGGAATGGACAGCAGTACAATGGCCATTCCGTCTTCATTGTATATAGATAAGCCGTACCGGTCGCCGAAGAGCAGCTTCAGGCGGGAGTTGATATTCACCAGTCCCACACCGGAACCCTGGGGAGTGACCTGCCTGTGTTCCAGCTTCCAGATGAGATCATCCTCGAAATAGGAACCGGTATTTGCTACGGTAATCTGGTAGACGGTGTCTTTTTCGGAAATGGTGACGGTGATATGACAGACATCGTCACTGAATTCCAGAGCATATTTTAATGCGTTCTCTACCAGAGGCTGGATACAAAGTGTCGGGACATAAATATGGGAAATGTCATCCGGCACATGCAGTTGGAAGTCCAACCGGTCTCCGAAACGGATCTGCTGGATCCGGATATAATCCTTTAAAACGTCCAGTTCCTTTTTTAAAGGGATCAGGTCTTCTTTGCTGTTGACAGCAGCGCGGAACAGATTCCCCAGGGAACGGACCATGGTGGAGATGTCATCGGCACCGTATTTTTGCGCCATCCAGTTGATGGTATCCAGGGTATTGTAGAGAAAATGCGGGTTGATCTGCTGCTGCAGCATCTTGATATTGGTATCCCGGAGCAACAGCTGCTTTTCATAGTTTTTATCCCGCAAAGTCTTTACATTGGATTTCATTTCGTCAAAGCTGACATGCAGCTGCCCGATCTCATCGGTGCGGAGACTGTAATCGTAGTGAGCGGTGTCCTCCGGATCCGGGAGTCCCTGTCCGAAGCGGCGGATCTTCTCTACCAGAAGATCCAGATGGTGCAGTATCCTGCGCAGAAGCAACAGTGCCAGAAACAGAGCGATCATCACGACCACGGCGGAGAACAGGATCATCCGGATCAGAACGGTATGGATCGCAGAAAAGAGCGGATCGTAATCCTGAAAATACAGATAATTCCATCCGGTACGTGGAAAATCTCCCTGGATGACAAAGGTCTTTCGTTTATCTATGGAAAGAATAGAATAATGGCTGCTGCCATGATTCAGCGACTGCAGCAGGCTGGAATACTGTTCCGGATGGTAAGTCTCCTGTGGGTAAAACTGCGCATTTCCTGCAAACAGGATAAAACGGGAATGCGTGGAGAGAGAATATCCGGCATTCTCCAGGGCATCACTGATCAGCTGGTCCAGGTCGATCACTATGTACAGGTAAGCCAGATGATCCAGGGTCAGATGGCGAAGCTGCCGGATATCCCGGTAAAGTACGATGGTATTCCCGGGGGAAGCCGGTGCACTCCAGCTGGCACGCCCCTGGCAGGCTGCTGCATTTTCTGCCAGTTCCTCCAGAGGAAAAGCATCCAGATCGGAAGTATTTCCCATACAGATCAGTGTGTCGTCAGGAAGTATCAGACTGATGGATTTGATATAGTCGTCATCAAAAATATAAGGATAGAGAGCCTGATATATCGTCTGCTTTCTCTGGGCATTACGGATACTGGTGGGAGCATCCATGATATCGGTGAGATTCGTCTGAATGATGGTATCGGACAGGATCCGGGCAGAACCGGATTCCACGGTCTCCATTCTTGCAGAGACGAAGGAAGATACATAATTCAGAGACTGTGCATTGGAAGTATACAGCTCACGGGCATAATACTGGGAAAGAAGCTGAATGCCCACAACAAAAGCAAAGAACACAAAAAGCAATGTCGTTGACAGGATCAGTAGTATTTTCTTATATAAAGACAGATTATTAAAACGCTGTGATAAATTGCTCATGGAAAAACCTCCGTATCATGGTTATTATATAGTAAAAATATGGGAAGTTCAATTTTCATCCGTGGGAAGAAAACAAAAAGCCGTTTTTTGAACACTCAGAAACCTTTTTTTGAACACGAAATTATGCAAAATGCCATATGGAATATGGAAAAACTGAAAAAAGTATGAAAATGTGACGAAAAAAATGTAAGATTATGGTTAAAAAGCCATTTTTTTGCATCGACAGAACCGTTATTTAACTTTACCATTATGCAAAATGGACATAAAATAAATTCATCAAAACAACAACGAGGGATGTGCAGGACACATACCCGACAGATTGTATGGGAGGTATAACAAATGAAGAAAAGAATGATTGCAGGTCTTATGGCTGTATTGATGACCATGTCTCTGGCTGCATGTGGAAGTAGCGCAGGCAGTTCTGATGCATCTGGCACAGGCTCCGCTGCCACAGGTGATAACAGCGCAGCACAGGCTGCCAGTGGTGACAAAGTAACCCTGAGCCTTTGCTGGTGGGGCAACCAGACAAGAAATGATGTAACCAAGAAGGCAGTTGACCTTTACATGGAACAGAACCCCAATGTAGAGATCAAGGTAGAGTTTACCGACTGGTCCGGCTACTGGGATAAGCTTTCTGCAATGGCAGCAGGCGGCAACCTTCCCGATATTATCCAGATGGATTACTCCTATCTGCAACAGTATCAGCAGAGCGGCCAGCTTGCTGATCTGAGCCAGTTCATTGACAGCGGTGTCATTGACACCAGCAAGATTGCAGACAGCGTTATCGATAGTGGATCTATTGATGGAACCTGTTATGCATTAAGCCTTGGCAGTAATGCTCCTATGATGGTATATGACAAAGAAATCGTAGAACAGGCCGGTGTAGAGCTTCCCGAGCAGCTGACCATCGAAGAACTGTATGATATCGGACAGACCATTTACGAGAAGACCGGTGTGAAGACCTACTACGATGGCGGCATCAATATGATGCAGATCATCGCAAGAACCCAGGGATCTCATTTGTTCGATGAACTGGCAGCAGGAACCAAGACTGCAAGCGAAACCCACTTCGCTAATGTAGATAAGTTCAACAAGGCGGAATCCGCTATTTCTCCTGATCTTCTGGCAGAGAAGAACCCGGATGTAGTAGAGACCAAGCCCATCATTGATGGAACCACATGGAATGACTTTTCTTATTCCAACCAGTACATCAGTATTGCCAACACAGCCGGTAGAGATCTGGGAATCACCATGTATCCTACTACCAGCGATGCAACCACCCAACCGATGTTCTTAAAGCCCAGCCAGTTCTTTTCTATTGCTGAGACTTCCCAGAATAAAGAGGAAGCTGCAAAATTCCTGGACTGGTTCACCAACAGTATTGAGTGCAACAATATCCTGATGGCAGAGAGAGGTATCCCTGTGAACAGTGATGTAGCAGAAGCGATCAAACCTAATGTGGATGAGAATTCCCAGAAGGTATTTGACTATATCGCAGAAGTATCCAAGATCGCAACTCCTATTGATGATCCCGATCCCTCCGGTAAGGGTGAAGTAGAAGCACAGGCCAAGACCATTGTTGAGAACCTGCGTTATGGAGATACAGATGCAGCGGGAGCAGCAGAAGAATTCGTAACCACATCTCAGAAGATTCTGAGCGAGGCGGCAAAGTAAGACGAGAAGTAAGACTTCTGAAGTAAGACCGTTATAACAAATTGTAATCAAAGGGCGCCTGGATCCCATCCGGCATCGGGCGGGAGCCGGGCGCTTGTTATAGAAACGGCAGAAGGAGAGGAAAAATGAGCAAAGAAAAGACTTCCCCAAAGAGAAAAAGAACATTGGGCCAGTGGCTGGATAGTCCTAACGTATCCGGATATGTGTTTGTCGGACCGTTCATTATCGGATTTCTGGCATTCATGATGGTTCCCATGCTTTTATCTTTTGCATTTTCATTTACAAGATACAATATTTTACAGTCCCCGACATTCATTGGGCTGGAAAACTACATTACCATGTTCACGGATGATCCGAAATTCTGGAAGGTATTCGGTGTCACCATGTATTACGTGGTATTTTCCGTACCTCTTCGTCTGATCATGGCATTGATCGTAGCAATGCTTCTGGTGAAGAGCACCAAGCTGTCCGGCTTTTACAGAGCAGTGTATTACCTTCCTTCCATTATCGGTTCCAGTGTGGCGGTTGCCATTCTGTGGAAAAGAATGTTCGCCAGTGACGGTGTGATCAACGGTCTGTTCGGACTGGATATCGCATGGCTGGGACGTTCCGATACTGCGATCTGGACCCTGATCATTCTGGCAGTATGGCAGTTCGGATCCTCCATGCTGATCTTCCTGTCAGGATTAAAGCAGATTCCCGTAAGCTTATATGAGGCAGCCACCATGGATGGAGCTGGCGGTGTCCATAAGTTCTTCAAGATCACACTCCCCATGCTGACCCCCACGATTTTCTTCAATCTGATCAACCAGTTGATCAACGGCTTTATGGCATTTACACAGAGCTACATTATTACACAGGGAAAACCAAGGGATACCACCCTTTTCTATACTGTATATATGTACCAGAACGCATTTACCTATAACAAACTTGGCTATGGATGTGCACTTGCATGGTTTATGATTCTGGTAGTAGGAATTTTGACACTGATCTTGTTCAAGACCCAGAACAAGTGGGTATATTATGAATCAGAAGGTTGATGGTGAGCGTATGAAAAAAGGATATAAAGAAAAAAGATTTGCTATCGGAGTGATTTATCATATCTTCACCTTCTGTTTTGCCTGCGTGATGATATATCCGTTAGTATGGATGGTACTTAGTTCTTTTAAGGATACCAATGAGATTATAAGAACGGCATCGGAATTGATCCCGAGACACTTCTCTCTGGAGAACTACAGGGTAGGCTGGCAGGGATTTGCCGGATACAATTTCGGAACCTTCTTCAAAAACTCTTTTGTGATCGCAGGTTTATCCACCATCGGAGCAGTGGCTTCCTCTGCTGTGATCGGATATGGCTTCGCAAGAATTAACTTCAAATTCAAGGGATTCTGGTTCGCCTGCATGCTGTTGTCCATGATGCTTCCGTTCCAGGTAGTAATGATCCCGCAGTACATAATTTTCAATAAATTAGGCTGGGTCGGTTCTTACCTTCCTATCATTGTTCCCCAGTGGTTCGGTCAGGGATTCTTCATTTTCCTGAATATCCAGTTCATCAAGGGGATTCCCATGGATCTGGATGAGGCGGCCAGAATGGACGGATGTTCTACCTATACGATCTTCTTCCGTATCATCCTTCCTCTGATCAAACCGTCACTGGTAACCAGTGCGATCTTCTCCTTTATGTGGAGATGGGATGATTTCCTGGCAGCACTGTTATACTTAAGCGATCCTCTGAAATATCCGGTGAGTTACGCTCTGAAGATGTTCTCGGATCCTACCGCAGGTTCTGACTGGGGTGCTATGTTTGCAATGGCAACCTTGTCCCTGATTCCTATATTTGTTATTTTCCTGACTATGCAGAAATATCTGGTAGAAGGAATTGCATCCACCGGTATCAAGGGCTAAAGCTGTCCGGCGGGGAGACTGTTCCGGTTCTCCCCGCTTTTCTTGTTTTCAGATAAAAATCAGAGGAGAGTGTAATATGGACACTGTTAGAAATCGAATCAAAGCTGTTCTCGAAGCCGTAGAGCAGATGATATATAGTGACAGACAAGCGGTAATTTCCGTGAAGATCGCCAAAGCGGATTACCATTTTGAGGAGGAATTCCACAGAGAAGGAAAAGATTTCCGGGATTTCGGCCGCAATGAGACCTGGGGAGAGCTGGATCAGCATTATTTCTTCCTGGCAGATGTGACGATCCCGGAGCAGATGGAGGGGCATACAGTCCGTGCCGTGCTGAATACCGGAGCCACAGATATCTGGAATACGGACAATCCCCAGATCATGGCTTATGTGAACGGCAGATTTGCAGCCACGCTGGATATGAACCATCAGTTTATCATTCTGTCGGAGCATGCCAAAGCAGGAGAGACTTACGAACTGGCTTTTTATGCGTATTCCAGTGCGTATGCAGGCACGTTTACCGGTACGAATTTCTTCCGCCTGGAGCTGGCAGTCTACCGGGAAGAGGCGGCTGGACTCTATTATGACATGCAGGCTGTCTATGAAGCTGCGGATCTTCTGCCGGAGGACAATCTATCCAGGATCGAGGGCTTTAAAGCACTGGAAAGATGCGTAAATCTGTTGGATCTGCGCAGACCCGGATCCGCAGAATGCTTTGAGAGCATGAAAATGGCGGCGCAGGAGCTGGAAGGTACTTATTATGCCGACAGAAGACCGAATCCGGTGACGGTGCACAGTATCGGCCATACCCATATTGATGTGGCATGGAAATGGCCCCTGCGTCAGACCAGACAAAAGGCAGTTCGCAGCTTTGAAACGGTACTGAACCTGATGGACAGATATCCGGAATACCGTTTTATGTCCAGTCAGCCACAGCTCTATGAGTTCGTGAAGGAAGATGCTCCCGGGGTATTTGCCAGAATCAGGGAACGGATCAAAGAGGGCAGATGGGAAGCGGAAGGAGCCATGTGGCTGGAGCCGGACTGCAATATTTCCTCCGGAGAATCCCTGATCCGGCATATCATCTATGGCCGCAGATTTTTTGAACAAGAGCTCGGTGCGGAGAAAAATGAAGTATTGTGGCTGCCGGATGTCTTTGGTTACAGTGCGGCGCTGCCGCAGATCCTGCAGAAATCCGGGATTCCTTATTTTATGACCACGAAAATCGGATGGAATGAGTTCAACCGGTTTCCTCACGACACCTTTCTCTGGAAGGGCATTGACGGAACGGAAGTGTTGACACATCTGATTTCTACCAGAAACTATCAGAAGCCGGGTGACCTGAAGATGGTGGGAAACCATTCCACCACTTATAATGGTCTGCAGAATGCCTCCCAGCTCATGGGTACCTGGCAGCGGTATCAGGATAAGGATGTGAGCACTGAGGTGCTGACCTGTTACGGCTATGGTGATGGCGGTGGAGGCCCCACAGAAGAGATGCTGGAGCAGAGCAGAAGGCTGGAGCACAGCATCGTGGAATGTCCTGCAGCAAGACAGACAGGGGTGAAGGAATTCTTTCATATTCTGGAAGACAAAATGGACAAAAAGCGTCTGGCGGTATGGGATGGTGAACTATATCTGGAATTCCACCGTGGTACTTATACTTCCATGGCACAGAATAAAAAATATAATCGTAAGGCTGAGTTCAAAAACGGCGAAACCGAGCTGTATGCAGCAATGGCATCACTTCTGGATCAAAAGTATCTCTATCCACAGGAACAACTGGAACACAGCTGGAAACTGCTTTTGCTGAACCAGTTCCACGATATTCTGCCCGGTTCCTCTATTAAGGAAGTGTATGAGGATTCCGCCGCACAGTATGAAGAGATTTTTGCTGCGGATGAAGAAATGATGAAAACAGCGAAGAAGAGCATCCGGGAAAAGCTGTTCCGGTATCGTGCGGAGAAGAATGAGGAGGTCTGTGCAGTATGGAATCCTTTGAGCTTTGCACGTACGGCACTGATCCGGAATGCAGAGGGCAGTTGGCAGAAAATAACAGCAGGACCCAGCGGTGTTACTGTGTGCAGAGCGGTGAACTCCAGAGAGGACAACTGTTTCACTGAGCTTGTAATGGAGGAAAACGGACGACCGGTAAGCTTCAAAACGCCCTATTTTACCGTAAGATTTGATGCCAATGCTGAGATCACAAGCCTGGTGGATATCAGGGAGGACCGGGAACTGATCCAAAAGGGCAGGATGGGTAACCGTCTCACCGTATATGAGGATCGGCCGGCAGAATTCGATGCCTGGAATATTGACGAGGGATATCTGGAGAAATCCTGGGATGTCATTGATGTGGAAGAATTCAAAGTATTGGAGAACGGACCGGAGACGGCGGCATTACATGTGCGCAGACGGTTCCAGGACTCCATGATCGATCAGACCATTCGTTTCTACCGGCACACTGCAAGGATCGATTTTCAGACCAGAGTGGACTGGCAGGAACATCAACAGCTGCTCAGAGTATCCTTCCCTGTGGATATTCTGGCAAATGAAGCGGATTATGAGATCCAGTTCGGCAATGTAAAGCGGCCGACACACAAGAACACATCCTGGGATCGTGCAAGATTCGAGGTATGCGCACACAAATGGGCAGATCTTTCCGAGCCCGGTTATGGTGTGGCACTGATGAATGACTGCAAATACGGTTATGATGTCCATGAGGGTGTGATGGGACTGACATTGATAAAGTCAGGTATTTTCCCCAATCCCGATGCAGATCAGGGACAGCATGAATTTACCTACGCATTGTTCCCTCATCAGGGAGATTTCCGCAAGGGCAGTGTGGTAAGAGAAGCTTACGATCTGAACTGCCCGATGGCATGGGAGAAGGTACAGGGTATCTATGAAGACAGCTTCTCAATGCTGCAGATAGCAGAGGAAAATGTGATGGCAGATACTGTGAAAGCAGCAGAGGACGGCAATGGCATCATCGTACGTATCTATGAGACTTGGGGAATGCGTACCAAAGTGCATGTGAACTTCCCACTTGCTCCGGATGCACAGGTAACAGTCTGTGACTGCATGGAGAATTTTTCCGGGGTGGAGAATGCGGATATGACCCGTGTACAGGACGGATGGAGCTTTACTATGAAGCCTTATGAAATCAAAACCCTGCGTATTGTGAATGAAAAAAAGTAAGAGGGTTACGAAGGAGAAAATTATGATCAATATATTAGAATACGGTGCAGTGGGCGATGGACAGACCAATGATGCCCCTGTCATTCAGAAAGCAATCGATACGTGTGCAGAACAGGGAGGAGGCGTAGTCCTCTTCCCCGGCGGCAGGACATATTCTTCCGGATATGTGCTGTTGAAATCCAATGTGGAGGTACATCTGGAGCCGGGCGCTGTCTGGAAAGCCAGCAGCAACATAGAAGATTATTACCCGCTGCGCAACAATGGTAAAATCACAGCCCATGAATCCGGCCTGCCTTCTTTCCTGAACAGTGAATATGCAGGACGCCCGTTCCATGCCTTTATCTATGCGTTGGGACAGGAAAATGTGACGATCTCCGGACAGGGTACCATTGATGGCAATGAATCTGTCTTTTACGGAGATGACTCGGGTTATCATATCGAGGGTTCCTATTATCCCAGAGTTCCGCTCCTGCTATTGGAGGATGTAAAGCATCTGACCATCAAGGAAGTCTGCCTGACGAACTGTGCCTTCTGGACAGTGCATCTGGTAGGCTGTAAGGATGTGCTGATCGACGGTATCCGCCTGCTGAATAATCTGAAGATGGCGAATTCCGATGGCATCGATCCGGATCACTGTCAGAATGTCCGGATCAGTAACTGTCACATTGAATGTGGAGATGACGCCATCGTATTGAAAAATTCCGGGGATTATAAGAAATACGGTCCCTGTGAAAATATCGTGGTCACCAATTGTACCCTGGTATCCACCAGTGCTGCAATCAAATTCGGCACGGAGGGAGAGTCTGACTTCCGGAATATTCTGGTGGAAAATTGCTGTATTTCCAGAAGTAACCGTGGAATTTCCATTCAGATCAGAGATAATGGCAACGTGGAAAATGTAATCTTTTCCAACATCATTATGGAGACCAGAAGGTTCTCTTATGAATGGTGGGGAAGAGCGGAGGCTGTCTGCCTGACTGCGCTGGATCGCAAACCCGGAGTTAAGGCCGGTAAGATCCGCAATATCCGCTTCCAGAATATTACCTGCGAGGGAGAAAACGGCATTTTCCTGCTGGGCAGTGAAGACAATTATATTGAAGATGTGACCTTTGAAGGCATTCGGCTGACACTGGATAAGAAATCCAAGTGGGAGATCAACGGCTACGATAAGAGACCCTGCCAGGGAGAGGGAGAGATCCACACAAAGATTTCCGGAATCTATGCGGATTATGTGAAGAATGTCTCCTTCCATGATATTCAGATCACGAAGAAAGAAGGAATCCTGCCTTTTTACGAGGAGGACGTGACACTGGGAAATGTAGAAAATGTACGGATCGATGTAGAAGAGCCGGAAGATGGGAGCCAGAATGGAGAAGAGTAATAGAAGGATCGCTCTCATCGGATTTGCAATCCTGATGGTCGGCCTGGGAATCAGTGACAGCCTGAGAGGTATTTTCTCCGGCATTTTTCAGACGCATTTTGCATTGACGGCAAAGGGGCTGTCCACGATCATAGCCGTAAGCTATGCGGGAAATCTGTGTTTCCTGCTGGCCGGAGGCAGAATCATGGATAAGATCGACCGCAAAAAGGCTTTTTTGGGATTTCTCGCAGTATGGATGTGTGCAATGCTGGTATTCCTGCTTACAGATAACTATTATGCATTGCTGGTGGGAATGTTCCTGGCAATGGGAGCTTCTACGCTGTTGAATACGTCCATTACACTGATCACACCGTTCATTTTTGCTACATCACCGGCCATGATCGTCAATGTATTGTTCTTCATGCAAGGGTTCGGTACCAGTGGAGGACAGAGTCTGATCGGAAATCTGGCTGACGATTTTGGCGGCTGGAAAGCTGTGACAGGGGTTCTTTTTGCCATCGGCGTTCTGGCGTTTCTGATCATTTTAAAACTGCAGATCCCGGACAGCGGAGAAGTGAAGAAGGCAGAAAAGGATCAGCAGGGAAGGAAAATGAAGGGAAACTACCTTTGGATTGTCATGGTTGTGATCTTTGGTGTATACTTTATTGCAGAACATGGAATGCTGAACTGGTTTGTGATCTACGGAACCAATGCGCTGGGACTGGAGCAGGGAAAGGCTGCCAATTATATGGCGTTGTTTTTTGGCGGAATGACGGTGGGAAGACTGGTCTTTTCTCCGTTGGTTGACCGGCTGAAGGTATTCCCGAGCATTGCCTTGTTTTCTGTGATTTCTGCAGTGCTTTATGCGGCAGGGATCTTCAGTGGGGCACTCTGGATGCTGAGTCTGGCCGGACTGTTCTGCTCGATCATTTATCCGACACTGGTTATGGCCATCGGGAGACTTTATGATCCGTCGCAGGTGTCCACGATGTCCGGATTGATCATCAGTGTAGCATCCCTGTTTGATATTGGATTTAACTATATTTACGGAGACATTGCTGAAAAAACAGGATATGGCAGGAGCTTTCTGATCATGCCGGCAGCAATGATACTCTTTACTCTGTTGTTTGTGCTGGTGTTCCATAAGCGGATCCTGAACAGGGAACAGGCATAGTAAAAAGTTGTAATGGGAGGATGTTAGAATGAAATTAGGCGGAATTGAAGCCGGCGGCACAAAGATGGTATGTGCCATAGGAGATGAGCAGGGAAATATTTTCGACAGGGCAGTATTCCCTACGGAGACACCGGAGAGTACGGTGCCGAAAATGATAGCATATTTTCAGGATAAAGGAATCGAGGCACTGGGGATCGGCTGTTTCGGCCCGGTGGATCTGAATAAAAAATCGGCAACCTACGGCTATATTACCAGCACTCCGAAGCTAGCATGGAGATTTTATGATTTTGCGGGAGCGTTCCGGGAAGCACTGAAAGTCCCTGTAGGTTTTGATACAGATGTCAATGGAGCAGTGCTTGGCGAGGTACGCTTCGGCGCAGCCAAGGGGTGTGAGAATGCGCTCTATATCACCATTGGTACGGGAGTAGGTGTAGGGGCATATATTAACGGCAGACTGTTGCATGGCCTGATGCATCCCGAGGGCGGACATATCTTCCTGCGCAGGCACCCGGAGGATACCTATGAAGGCTGCTGTCCTTATCACGGTGCCTGTCTGGAAGGACTGGCTTCCGGTCCTGCGATTCAGGGCAGGTATGGCAGAAAGGGAGCTGAACTGGCCGGAAGAGAGGATGTCTGGGAACTGGAAAGTTACTACATCGGACAGGCTGTGGCAGATTACATGCTGACTTACTCACCGGAGAAGATCATTCTCTGGGGCGGTGTGATGCACCAGGAGAAGGTTTTCGACATGGTGAGACAGAATGCGGTGGAGTTTCTGAATGGCTATCTGCCGGAGACCAGCCTGCCGAAGGATATGTCACAGTATGTGGTGGCTCCTGCACTGGGCGAGAACCCCGGAATCATCGGTGCAATGTGTCTGGGAATGGATGCATACCTGATGGAATGCGGGAAGAATCTGTGAGGAGGCTTGATGAAGTAGCGGTTGATAATCCAGAGAGGGTGAGATCACCAGAGAGTTTTCGGCGATCTCGCCCTCTTTTTTGCGGTCCTATAAGGCAAGGATCTCGGGAGAATCCGGTTTCGCCGTGTCAGGGTTGGCACCGCCGAGACGTCGGGGACTGTAAGTGGTGTGTGGAACGTTGCTGGGCAGTTCCAAGATTGCGGAGATGAAAACGTGTAACAAAGATTTGAAATTATGTAATAAATAATCATAATTTTGTCAATACACTTTTGGCACTAAAAGCGAAAAGTGCCGAAAATATTTTGGTGGATGACAGGCATAGAGTATGGCAACAGCAGGTTGCTTTTCATAACATGAATTTATCTATATGATATGGTTATGGTACGATAATGCAGAACAAAATGATTATACAGTAACCCAAACAGAACTTTCCTCTGAAGGGGCACAGTAGCAAAGGCTGCTATTGCGGGTAGGTAAGGAAAGTCGGCCAGACAATCTGAGAGGGTATTGTGTAAGCAATAATTAGGGTATATGAGAATATGATGAGAACCCCATTACTGATAGAAATATCAGTAATGGGGTTCTTTTTTGGAGAAATATTGTGTAGGTGTCATGCCGTAGTATTTTTTGAAAACCCGGTAAAAATAGGACACGCTTTGGAAACCACAGGACTTGCTGATGACAGAGAGAGAATTGCCGCCCTGTTCCACCTGGTGTATGGCATGACGGAGGCGAAGCTTATTAATATATTCTTTTACGGTGAGGGATTCTGTCCGCCGGACAGCCCGGTGGACATAGCTTTCGGACACACCGCAGGATTCGGCGATATCCTGGACGGTCTGAAGCGTTGTATAGTTTGCATTAATATAATTAATGATCCGCTGAAAACCGGAAGCTTTATTCTCACTGACAGAAATTTCATTTTCAAGAGGATACTGATAGCGAAAAGCTGCCAGATCTGTAAGAATCTGTGCAAGCAACAGGTAGGCAGTGGGAGATTTGCAGCAGGAAGCTGCGTTCCAGTCGACGAGCTTTTGTCTGTAATCCTCGGGAATGAAAATAATCGGTGCCTTGAAACAGGTCAGGTAGGAAGATACTACGGCAGGTAAAAAGTATTTTTCAAGATAGACTTTTGAAAAATGGATGCAGATCCCGGTATAATCCGTGTCACCGACGCTTCGGTGAGAGATATTGCTCTCAAACAGGCTTGCCATGCCGGCTTTTACCCGGTAGGTGATATCGCCGATGGTAACCAGACGCTCCCCGGAGAGCAGAATATAGATTTCATAGTTGGTGTGGTGATGCGAATAGGGCATGGACCATCCTTTTTTTGTATCTTCATAGGAAATTTCAAAATCTTCGCATAAAAAAGTTCTTCTATCTGTCATTTCTGATTCACTCCTCTCAGGTATTATGATGTCGGGGTCAAAAGCCCTTAACTTTGATGCCTACGGATTGTTCCGTTCTTATGGGCTTAGACCTTTCGCCCCTGGCATCATATTATATCAAAAAGGTTCAGAATAATGCAATGAATATAAAAAATAGTTCATGATAGTGAATTTAAAACACTAAAGTTAAGCTATATAATGATTCCGTGATCAAGGAGAAAACATCAGAAAATTTACTATGGATCTGCTAGGGGATTTTCTGTATGGAAAAGGGTCTGTGGGATGGAGCTTATATGAGAATATTGTTGAATGGAAAATGGCATGTAGTACTGGAGGACGGAACCACGGGACAGATGGATCTGCCGGGGACGTTGGATGAGAACGGGATCGGACATAGAGATGTGGGGGCGAATCAGTGGCACCCGGACGCTGTACTGGGGAATGCGGCGGGAGAGATAGACAAAGATGCACCGATCGCTACGAGATTTACCAGGCGGCATACCTATGAGGGAGAAGCCAGGATCAGTCGTAAGATAACGGTACCAGATTACGGAACCGACAGGCTGTTCGTACTGGCGGAGCGGGCAAGGGCACTCCGGCTGCTAGTGGATGGAGAAGTGTGTGCGGTGTTCCGGCAGGGGACACTAAGTACACCTTATATTTTTGAACTCACCGGGGCGGCACCGGGAGAACATGAATTTACGTTTCTTTCGGATAACAGCTATCCGGGAATGCCCAAAGCTGCCATCTGTTATTCTTCCGCAGCGACGGATGAGACACAGACAAACTGGAACGGGATACTTGGCGAATGCAGCATGTATACCAGACCGCAGAATTTTATAGACAGCGTTCGGGCATATCCGAGGGCGGTGAAAAAGGAGGAGAAAAATAAAGCAGGCGGATATTTGCTGGATGTATGTGTGGAACTGGCACCTGGCGCAAAGAAAGTATATAAAGATGCGAAAATCATATTACAGTCAGAGGCTCTGGCGGCAGGAGAGTTAGAAGACACACAGACATTGACGGAAATTATCAGCTGTTCCGGGGAGGGATTAACGGAAGCCGGAACAGATAAAGAGGAGAATCCGAAAACAATGGAAATCTGGTTCCGTGATCTGCCTCTGCGGGAGAATGTGAAACTGTGGGACGAAGATGAGGGCAATCTCTATGAGATGGCTGTAACCCTGGACAACGGTATCTCAGCAGAAGATAAAGGCGGTAGCACTGCTGAGTGCAGGATCCGTTTCGGCATCCGCTCTTTTGGTGATAACGGCAGCGGCAGACTGGCACTGAACGGCAGGGCAATTTTTCTGCGGGGTGAGGCAAATTGCGCAGAATACCCGGAGACCGGGCATCCACCCATGACAATTCCGGAATGGAAAGAGATGTTATTAAAATATCGCAGTTATGGAATCAACTTTGTAAGATTCCATTCCCACTGTGAGCCGGAAGCTGCGTTTGCGGCAGCGGATGAACTGGGAATGCTTCTGCAGCCGGAGCTGTCTCACTGGGATCCGAAGGATGCCTTTGGAACGGAGGAAAGCTATCGGTATTACCGGGCAGAACTTGTGGACCTATTGAAAACCTATGCCAATCATCCCTCTTTTGTAATGCTGACACTGGGCAATGAATTGCAGGCACAAGATGAAGGCAGAGAACGGATGCGGGAACTGGTCAGAACGGCGAAAAGGATGGATCCGACCAGACTGTATGCGAACGGATCCAATGCCTTTTATGGTGAAGAAGGATGTGACCCAGAGAGCGATTTCTATACATCGCAGAGTTGCAAGGATGTGGTGATCCGCGGAACATTCTCTGGCATGCGGGGGTATCTCAATGAAAACTATCCCTCCACAGATCGAACCTATGATGAGGCGATGGCAGAGATACGAAAAGAGTATCAGAAGCCGGTATTCAGTTTTGAAGTGGGGCAGTTCGAAGTGCTGCCGGATTTTGAGGAGCTGGAAAGCTTTCATGGAATATCGGATCCGGTGAATCTGAAACTGATCAAAAAACGTGTAGAGGAACGGGGACTTTTGCCCACATGGGAAAAATACGTGGAAGCCACCGGAGAACTGTCACGGCTGGCCTACCGGGAGGAAATTGAAGCCGCCATGCGCACAAGGGAGCTGTCGGGCATTTCACTATTGGGATTGCAGGATTTCCCGGGGCAGGGGACGGCACTGGTAGGCATGATGAATTCCCATTTAGAACCGAAGCCCTATGATTTTGCCAGACCGGAGCGGTTCAGGGAGTTTTTCACAGAGAGCCGTATTTTTGTGAAAATGCCCCGCTATACCTATGAAGAGGGAGAATATCTGACAGCGGAAGTAGAAGTGGCAAATTTTGGAAAAGAGAGCATCAGCGGTGAGCTTGTCTGGACGTTGGGGTATCGGGACTGTGCCGTGAATACCGGAAGCGGGGAGTTTCTATGCGGCCGGGCAGACGGGCAAAAAAACTGTCCTCCGGGGACTTATACTTCACTGGGAAGACTGGACATTCCTCTGGAGGTTAAGGGAGTATCGGCGGCATTCATGCTGACGGTGAGCATGGGTGACTGCACCAGTACCTATCCTGTGTGGGTCTATAAAAAAACAAGCCCAGAATGTCCGAAAAATGTATATGAAACGAGAGTATTTGATGAGCAGACGAGAGCAGTTCTGCAAAACGGCGGGAGAGTCTATCTGTCTCCGGATGCAGATAAAGAGAGCCTGCCGTATTCCATAAAAACACAGTTTACGACGGATTTCTGGTCGGTGGGAACTTTTGCGGATCAGGAAGGTGGTATGGGGCAGCTGATCGATACGGAGCATCCAATTTTTAAGGAATTTCCGACGGATTTTCACACGGACTGGCAATGGTGGATTATGGCATCGAAGCGGGCGGTGATTCTGCCGCATCCCATGAAGACGATCATTACGGAGATGGACAGCTATGCATTCTTACGTCCCATGGCACAGATGATAGAGTTTCGATGCCTGAAGGGAAAAGTATTGCTATCCACCATGGAATTGCATAAGAGTCAGCAGTATCCGGAGGTGAGGGCACTGCAGGCGTCAATTTATACGTATCTGTCGGGAGAGAATTTTGAGCCGGCGGAGGAAATAACGGAAGAAGAGTTAAGCATGCTGGTGCGAGGTTAAAATAATATCGGGCGGCGGAAAGAAAGCTGCACGGAGATAAAAGGAGGAAAACATGAATAAGGTTCAGGTCTGGGAAGAAAAAGTGATCATTCCCACATACGAAGCAGGAAAGCCGGATAAGAATCCGATGTTTTTGGAGAAACGTGTCTATCAGGGAAGATCGGGAAGGATCTATCCCCACACGGTGATCGAGAAGATCAGCGATGAGAAAGTGGATAAGGAGTATACAGCGCTTTTTTTTGGAGAACGATTATCTGAAAGTAATGATGCTGCCGGAGCTGGGAGGCAGGATCCAGAGAGCTTATGACAAGACAAATGGCTACGATTTTATATATTACAATCATGTCATCAAACCGGCGTTAGTGGGACTGGCGGGACCATGGATCTCCGGCGGTATTGAGTTCAACTGGCCGCAGCATCACAGACCCAGTACCTTTGATCAGGTGGAATATACCTATGCGGAAAATGAGGACGGGAGCGCCACAGTCTGGATGGGAGAGATTGAGAACATGTTCCGGACCGAAGGAGTGCTGGGCGTGACCCTGTATCCCGACAAGGCATACATCGAATTGTCTGCAAAGCTATATAACCGGACGAAAATGCCCCAGACCTTCCTGTGGTGGGCGAACCCTGCAGTAGCGGTAAATGATGACACCATCTCCGTATTTCCGGAGGATGTGACGGCGGTCTATGACCACGGCAAGCGGGATGTTATCAGCTTCCCCTATGCGGAGGGAACTTATTATAAGCATAAATACGACCATGTGAATATTGCCCAGTATAAAAATATTCCGGTGCCCACCTCCTATATGGCATATCGTTCCGATTACAATTTTATAGGGGAGTACGATTACGGAAAACAGGCAGGACTTCTGCATGTGGCAGATCATCATATTGCTCCCGGGAAAAAGCAGTGGACCTGGGGATGCGGAGAATTCGGCAAAGCATGGGACCTTGCACTGACCGACGAGGACGGTCCGTATATCGAACTGATGACAGGCTGTTTTACGGATAATCAGCCGGATTTCACATGGATCCAGCCCCAGGAGACCAAGAATTTCAAACAGTATTTTATGCCCTATAAAAATATCGGCTATGTGAAAAATGCTACGATCGATGCGGCGGTAAATGCGGAATATGATGAGACAAAGGGGCAGCTTACGGTATCGGCCTATACCACTTCCGTGCAAAAAGGGGCACAGATACTGCTGACATTGCCGGGAGAAAACGGCAGACAGGAAAAGGTACTGTATGAGGAAACCTCAGATCTGTCACCGGAGGAAACTTATGAAGTAAAGATCGACCGTGAAAAATTGCAACAGATACCGACATTTGCAGAGGGAGAGCAGAATGGAACAGAGGTACTCTGCGGTCTGCGGGTATGTGTTTGTGCCGCAGATGGGAGAGAACTGGTCTCTTACCATTTTCCGAAAAAAATTGAAGCGGAAGTGCCGGAACCGGCGAAGGCAGCACCGCTTCCCGAAGACTGTGAAACCACGGAGGATCTGTTCCTCTACGGTCTGCATGTGGAACAATACCGGCATGCCACTTATCATCCCGAGGATTATTATCTGGAGGGGCTGCGCAGGGATCCTACCGATATCCGCCTGAACAATGCCTATGGAAGATGTCTGCTTAAAAAGTGTGATTTTACCGGGGCGGAAAAGTATTTTCGGAAGGCAGTGGAGAAATCCATTCGTTCCAATCCAAACCCTTACGATTATGAGCCGTACTATAATCTGGGACTTTCCCTGAAATATCAAGGGAAAGAAAAAGAAGCCTATGATGTCTTTTACAAGGCCATCTGGGGTGGCAGCTTCCAAGCACCCGGACTCTATGAACTGGTCTGTCTGGATGCAAAAGCGGGAAGATTCGCAGAGGCTCTGGAGCATGTAAATGAATCTATTCTCAGACAGTACCAGTGTATGAAGGCCCGTGCATTGAAGGAAAATATTTTAAGAAAACTGGGAAGAGTGAAGGAAGCAGAAGAATTACATAAGGAGAGTCTGAAGATCGATCCGCTCTATGACAGACAGCCGGAGAAAATCAACCATAACACCCTGCTGGAGCTGGTGATCGATCTCTATGAGGCAGGAGACTACGCACAGGGAATCACCCTTGCCGAAAAATGGGTGGAACAGAAATCAGCCAAGGGGGAGAACATTTACCCGCTGGTATATTATTATATTGCTTACGGATATGACAACCTGCCCGGTGCGGAAGCTGCCGGACCGGCAGAACATTATGCGGCATTGGGAGAAAAAGCTGTAGCCGACGGCTGCTTCCCTCACAGAACGGAAGATTATATCGTGCTGAAGCGTCTGGCAGCAGAATACGACCTTGGCATGGCGTATTATTATCTGGGCTGTCTGCTCTATGACAAGAGAGTGTATGGAGAAGCCGTGGCAGACTATGAAAAGGCGGCGCTTAAATATCCGGAGTTCCCTACGGTTCACAGAAACCTGGCACTGGCATATTACAATGTGAAAAAGCAGCCGCAGAGAGCATATGAGGAATTGACAAGGGCCTTTGCGCTGGATGAGACAGATGCAAGAGTTTATCTGGAACTGGATCAGCTAAAAAAGCGTCTGAATGTTCCCGTGAAAGAACGATGGAGTGATATGGAAAAACATTTTGACCTGGTGGAAAGCAGGGATGATCTGTATCTGGAGTACGTGACACTTTTAAACACTCTGGGAGAACCTGAGAAGGCTCTCGGCCTGATCATGGTAAGGAAGTTCCATCAGTGGGAAGGCGGCGAAGGCAAGGTGGCAGCCCAATACCTTACAGCCCTGTACCAACTGGCCAAAGCGGCTGTGGCAAAAGAGGACTATGCGGAAGCAAAGGAACTTCTTCTGCGGGCAGTGGACGAATATCCACACAATCTGGGAGAAGGAAAACTGGAGTCGGCGCAGGAAAATAATCTGTACTACCTACTGGGACTGGCGCAGGAAAAACTGGGAGAGACAGAGGAAGCTTTCGTGAACCTTACGAAAGCCTGCTATGGAGAGTCAGAACCAGTGGGTATGATGTATTATAACGACCAGCCGCCCGAAATGATCTATTATCAGGGGCTGGCGTACCGAAAGCTTGGTGACGAAGAACAGGCAGTACAGAGATTCTGCAAACTGGTAGACTATGGCAAAGAGCATATAGGCGATGAGATAAAGATAGATTATTTTGCGGTATCCCTGCCGGATCTTCTGATTTTTGAAGAAGATCTGAAGGAGCGGAACCGGAAGCATTGCCTGTTTATGATGAGCCTGGGGCTTAAGGGACTGGGACGGACAGACGAAGCGGAAAAATGTGCGCAGCAATTGCTTGCCATGGATAATGCCCATCAGGGAATCCGGGTACATGACCTGTAATCACACGTAAAAAGAAATTTTGATGAATTTTACTGGAAAAGGACGTTCAAATGAAAAAGGAAATCTATAGTTATAACAGTGAAAGCTTAACCTGCAACGACAGACCAATCCTGCCCATCATGGGAGAATTCCATTTCTCCCGCTATCCGGAAGGGGAATGGAAAACAGCAATTAAGAATATGCAACAGGGCGGTGTAGACATCGTTGCTACGTACGTGTTTTGGATCCACCATGAGGAAGCGGAAGGTGAGTGGGATTTTTCCGGCAGAAGAAATCTGAAGGCGTTTTTGAGTTGCTGTCAGGAAGCCGGGATGAAAGTATGGCTGCGTATCGGTCCGTGGGCACACGGAGAGTGCAGGAACGGCGGTTTCCCAGACTGGCTGGTGGAGAAAGAAAAGCGGGGCAACCTGTCTCTTAGAACAGATGATCCGCAGTATCTCAAGTATGTGGACCTCTTTTTTACCAAGATTGCCGAGCAGGCGGATGGGTATATGCATAAGGACGATGGTCCCGTCATCGGCATCCAGATCGAGAATGAGTACGGGCATGCCGGTGGCCCTTCCGACAGGGAAGAGGGCATGGCGCATATGCGCACACTCAGAGCTATGGCGGAGAAAAATGGACTGACCGCTCCCTATTTTTCAGCGACCGGATGGGGAGGCGCTTATGTACCGGAAAACTTCCTGCCGGTGCTTGGCGGGTATGTGGATGCTCCGTGGGCGAATCATACCCACGAACTTGCGGCAAGCGAGAATTTCCTGTTTCAGCCTTTTCACGACGATGCAAATATTGCATCGGATTTCGCCGAAGGACAGAGTGATTTTACCTTTGATACGTCAAAATTCCCTTACCTGACGGCGGAGCTGGGTGGGGGACTGCAGGTGACGGCACACAGACGCACCTACCCTTACCCGGAGGATATCGAGGCACAGACAATCTGCATGTTGGGAGCAGGGGCAAATCTGATCGGGTATTATATGTACCACGGCGGCGTGAATCCTGACGGAAAATATACCACCCTGCAGGAGTCGAAGGCGACCGGCTATGCCAATGACCTTCCGGTGAAAAGCTATGATTTTCAGACGTGCCTGCGGGAAAACGGTCTGCCGTCAGAAAGCTATTATCGACTGCGCAAACACCATTTTTTTATAAAAAACACACAAGAACTGTTGGCACCGGCAAAGGTGTACCTGCCGGATAATATCTCCGAGCCTGCGAGTGCGGAGGACATGGAGACGCTGCGGGCAGCCTTCCGCTATAATAAAACGGCGGACTGCGGGTTCTTATTTATCAATAATCACCAGAGAAAACGGAAAATGACGGAGAAACAGATCACACCGGAAAAGCCATTACAGTTTACGGTGACAGATGTTGAAGGAATACAGAGGCAGATGATTTTCGACCGGATTCATGTGCGGACGGATGCGATTCTGGTGCTGCCTTATAATCTGCCGGTGGTGATACGGGGAGAGCAGTTCAGACTTCGGGAAACCAATGCCTCTTATCTGGGATACTTTGGCGGAACTTATTATTTCTATACGGATGAGAAGCCGGAGGATATTTATTTCGAGTGGAGTGATGGCAATGATCATGCGGAAGCGGTAAGGATCCTTACCATACACGATGCGGAGCATTTTTGTTATGCGCAGGAAGGGGCAGATGAAAAGGGCAAGGTGAGTCTGCTGCCGGATCTGCACTTTGCGGAAGCCGGTAAGGTGCGGATCACGGATGCCGGACAGGCAGTGGAAAGCATCTGGAACGTATATGGTCAAACAGAACCAAACGTCTATGAATTAACCTTGGAATATGAGTATCACCCGGCGGATGCACTGTCAGGCGATGTCTGGCTGGAACTGGACTTTGGCGGAGACTGCGCACGCTTGTATCAGGACGGAAAACTGATTGACGACTGGTTCTCCAATGGTGAACTATGGCGTGTGGCTCTGAAACGCTACGGCTGCCCGACACAACTGACCCTGGAACTGGATCCTTTCAAAGCGGATGTCTATTATGATCTGCCGCCGAAGCGGGAGAACCGTCTGGCAGGGGCGAGACTGCTGCGGTTAAGTTGACCGGAACCCGGTTTGGCAGGACTCACTTTGGAAACAGAAGGATAGAAAAGAGGATACAGATATGAAAGACATGACACAGGGAAAACCGTTAAAGCTGATCATCGGCTTCGCCATACCGATGCTGATCGGCAATATCTTTCAGCAGGTATATAATGTGGCGGATACAGTGATCGTAGGAAGATTTTTGGGCGAGAGTGCTCTGGCGGGGGTAGGAAGTACAGGAACGCTGACCTATTTTCTGCTGGCACTGGTCAGCGGCATGTGTAACGGCGCAGGACTGGTGGTTGCGCAGTGTTTCGGCTGCGGGAATAAAGAGCGTCTGGCGAAGACGGTGATAGCACTGATCTGGGTGGCGGGAGTGCTGACCTGTATCATGTCACTGATCGGTATTTTCGGTGCGGAATTTTTCCTGCGGCTTTTAAGCGTGCCGGAAAATGTTATCGGCTATTCTACTACGTATCTGCATATCATTTATACTTTTGTTTTCGGCAGTGTGGTCTACAACGGCTGTGCGGCGATCTTAAACAGTGTGGGGGATTCGAAGACTCCGCTGCGGGCGGTGATCGCTTCCTCGGTAGTGAACATCGTGTTTGACCTGTTTTTCATCATTGTGTGTAAGATGGGAGTAGCGGGAGCAGCTTATGCGACGATTCTGGCACAGTGTACTTCGGCGGTGATCTGTTTTGTGAAAGTAAGACAAGTGAGAGAAGAGATCGGATTATCTCTGATGAAATGGAAACCGGAAGTCCATTATATTCAGCTGGTGGTGAAGACCGGATTCCCGGCGGCATTCCAGTCCTGCATGATCGCACTGGGCGGAATGAGCGTCCAGAGACTGGTGAATTCCTTCGGATCCTCTACCATGGCGGCCTATGTGGCGGCGAACCGTGTGGACAGCGTGGCGATCCAGGTCATTGTCTCCGTCGGAACGGCATTGTCGGTATTTACCGGGCAGAATATTGCGAAGAATCAATATGACCGGATCCGGGAAGCCCTCTATAAGACGCTGGCGGTCATGGTGGGAGCCAGCGTCTGTATTGCGACACTGGTGCTGATCTTCCGGGTACAGCTGATGAGCCTGTTCCTGGATGCCGGCGAATCGGCAGAAGCCATCGGCATCGGCTGCACCTATCTGACCATTATCGGCGTGGCTTATGTGATCGCGGGGGTGATGCAGAGCTACCAGAATGTGATCCGGGGAGCCGGAGACGTCAATACCTGTATGGTAGCGGGACTGACGGAGCTGTCCGGCAGGATCGTGTTCGCGTATCTATTGTCCGGAACCCTGGGCGTCACGGGAATCTGGATCGCCACTCCTCTGTCCTGGAGTTGTGGCTGTGTGATTCCGGTGATCCGGTATTATTCCGGCAAATGGAAGCACAAGAGGCTGGCCTGATGACCGGAGTGGCCGGAACACAGAGGGGCTATTCCGGCCGCATCCATCCGGCAAATTCCAGAATGGACTGGTTCTCAGCCTTTTTCTCGCTCTGCTGCATCTGCTTGCGGTATTCCCTGGGAGACATCTGCATAAGTTTGATAAAGTAGCGGTTGAAACTGGACACGGAATGGAACCCCACCATCTCGGAAATGTCCAGAATAGAGTGTTCCGTACTGCGTAACAGGATACAGGATTTTAAAATCCGGGTGTTGTTGACGTAGTCTAACGGTGAAGTTCCCATAATATCATGGAAAACCCGGCGGAAGTGCGTCGGGCTCCAGTGGCAGAGATCGGCCAGATATTCGATCGAGAACTGTTGCATATAATTTTTCTCAATATATTCCAGAGCGGGTGAGATCACCAGAGAGTTTTCGGCGATCTCGCCTTCTTTTTTACGTTCCTGTAAGGCCAGTATTTCAAGAGAGTCCGGTTTGGCCGTGTCGGGATTGACACCGCCGAGACTTTCGATCCGGTACAATTCAATATAAAGGGAGCATAACAGGCTTCTGGCACTGATCTGATAGCAGGGATTCTGCTCTTCCAGCTCGTGGATGATATGAGATACCAGATAGTTGATGTGGGGAAAAGCCTCTTTGCTGAAAATATAACGGAATGCTGGGAAACCGTCCGTGGACAGGTCGTAATTTTTCCAGGAGGCGGGGAGGAGATTGCGGAACAATTCCTTCGGATCCAGGAAAAGATAAGACCAGTGGCTTTTCGTGCCTGGTGCACTGTAAGTGGTATGTGGAACATTGCGGGGAAGAACGGTGACATCTCCGGCATGGAAAGTCTGTTTTTCTCCGTTGATCTCCAGCGTACCGCTGTCGGAATGACAGATCCCAATCTCCAGACAGTTATGAAAATGAAGGCTTCCGCTGGGAATATCGGAAATCTTCCAATAATCACCGGACAGAAGCAGTACCGGGAAGTGTGTTGGCAGATAATAACTTCGGTATTCTGTGACAGCTCGTTTGGATTTCGCCATAGTGTGCCTCCTGTTCCAGAGTTTTCTGAATAGCTTTGTGCATCCTGTATGATGATGCAACGGAAAGATATGTTGCAGTAGAAATAATGTCTATACATTATATATAACAATTAAAATGGATAAAATCAACCATTATGTTGCGAAAATGACTTTTTTAGGGTTGGCAATGTTTCCGTGGAAGAGATTAAAAAAGGCTAAAAATACCGTGAAACAGCGAATCCTACAGCAAAAACGCTCCAAAATTCACGTAAAATTTACGAAAATGCAACGAAACTTCAATACTTACGAAAAACGACCATGATCTATAATGATCGTTTTTGCATAGTTTTCTATAATGATTGATTAGAAAAATATGACAACATGTATGATAATATACTTACAAAGTTACAAAAAGTGTACAAAGTGACGAGAAAATATAGCTGACACTTGAGGAGGTTCGACATGGCGAAGAAGAATGCAGCCAATGTGGTGGGAGTGAAAACGAAAACCACGTGGAAACAAGCTTTTAAAAGAGACTGGCAATTGTATCTGCTGTTACTGCTTCCACTGATTATGGTATTTGTATTCAGTTACGGAGCATACCCGGGATTGAGGATGGCCTTTATGGATTATAAACCGGCGAAGGGATATGCAGGCAGCGAATGGGTGGGCATGAAGACATTCGTTAAGATATTCAAGGATGCCGATTTCATGAGAGCACTTCGCAACTCCATAGTGTTTAACCTGGCGGATCTGATCATCGGTTTCCCGATGCCGATCATTCTGGCACTGATCCTGAATGAATTAAGATATCCAAGATTCAAGAAAGTGTCCCAGACGATCCTATATCTGCCGCACTTCCTTTCCTGGGCCATCATCGGAAGCGTAGCCATGACAATGTTCCGTCCGAACTCCGGTCTGGTGAACATTCTGCTGACCAACCTGGGAGTGATCTCCGAAGGAATTCCTTTCCTGAATGAGAAATGGCACTGGGCAATTACATATCTGCTGATCGGTGTATGGCAGACGATGGGATGGGGCACGATCCTCTACCTGGCAGCGATCACCGGTATCAACGGAGAATTGTACGAAGCAGCCATGATCGATGGAGCGAACCGTTGGAAGAGAATGTGGCATATCACACTTCCCGGTATCAAGAGCACAGTAGTAACACTGCTGATCCTGAACCTCGGACGTGTCATGGGAAGTAACTTAGAGCGTCTGACCGCGTTAGAAAATTCACAGGTCAAGGACTTCCAGTATCAGCTGGCTGTCTACATTTACAACAAAGGTATTGGAGCCGGAAAATTCAGTGCGGCGACCGCAGTTGGTCTGTTCCAGTCATTGATCGGATTGATCCTGGTTCTGTTATCTGATAAATTCGCAAAGAAGCTTGGCGAAGACGGATTACTGTAGGAGGTGAGAGAGATGAAGAAAAAAGAAGTTAATATTAATGAAGAATCTACCTCCGCAGGCGGAGCACATGCGGTCAACAAATTCCGCATCAGTGATTTCGTCATGATGGCAGTGATCGTCATCCTCTGCGCCAGCTGTGTATTACCGTTCTTACATGTAGCAGTAAAATCCATATCCGGTAATACCGCAGTAATGTCCAAGAGCGTTTACTTCTGGCCCAAAGACATCACCTTCGATGCTTACAAGAAGGTATTTGCAGATAACTCCATGACCTACTCCATGATCTTCTCGGTGATCGTTACCGTGATCTTCACTGCTCTGGGAATGCTGGTATGTACTTGTGCCGCTTATCCTCTTTCCAAGAAGAGACTGAAGGGCAAAAAGTTACTGACTTTCCTGCTGATGGTACCGATGTACTTCAGTGCCGGCATCATTCCCAGCTACCTGTTATATCAGAAGCTGCATGTGCTGGATACCATGTGGGTGTTGATCTTACCTCTGATCTATTCCCCGTACAACATGCTGATCATGAAGAACTACTTCCAGAGTACGATTCCCGACAGCTTAGAGGAATCCGCTTTCCTGGATGGCGCAAGTAACTTCCAGATCCTGAGCAAGATCGTATTACCGCTGTCCAAACCGATCCTGGCAACGTTGTCTCTGTTCTACGCCGTAGGCCGTTGGAACTCTTACGCAGACAACATGTACTACACCAAGAGTGCTAACCTGAAGCTGATCCAGTACAAGTTATATCAGTTGGTAGCATCCGCAGCAGAAGCACAGACTTCCTCCCTGGCAGATACCGGCAGTGCGATCCAGTCCACTCCCGAAGTATTACAGGCAGCAAGTATCATGTTTGTAACAATTCCTATCATTATTATTTATCCTTTCCTGCAGAAGTACTTCGTACAGGGTACCATGATCGGAGCAGTTAAGGGCTAAAAGTTAAAAGGAACAAAACAACCAAGTTAGTTTTCCCCAAAACCGGGGGTACACATAAAACTATGTATAATTTTTAAGGAGGAAAATCCTCTCCTCGCCAGGGACTCGGATTTTTCCTTCGGAAAAACAAGGAGGATTGATTTATGAAGAAGAATACTCTTCACAAGGTAATGGCAACAGCACTTGTTGGTGCTATGGCAATGAGCACTCTGACCGGATGCGGCAGCAGTGCGGACAACACAACCGCAGATGCCGGAACAAAGGAATCTGTAGCAGAGAGTTCTGCAGCAAGCACAGATGCAGGAGCATCCACAGCAGTAGCAGGTATTGACGGATGGGAGGCTTTCGCAGACAATGTTACTCTGCAGATCCCCGTATACGATCGTGGTTCTTCCGGAAACGGATGCTCTGATGTAGAGAACAACTACTGGACCAACTGGGTACAGGAGAACTTCGGTGATAAGTACAACATCACGGTAGAATATGTAGGAATTACCCGTAGCGACGTTATGACTGATTACGCTATGCTGGCAGCAAGCCAGAGCCTTCCTACCATCTGTATGGAATATGACTATGATAAGCTGGCAAGCTGGCAGGCAGACGGCTATCTGCAGACCTACGATGTAGAAGAGTTCAAGCAGATCGCTCCTACTTACTGGGAGACCATGGTAGAGCACGGCAACGATGCTTACACCAAGCTGGATGATGAAGATTATCTGGTACTCGGTTACAGACCTTACGGTAACACCACTTATACCTGGTGCACTTTCTATCGTCAGGACTGGCTGGAAGAAGCTGGCTTCTCTGAGTATCCCGTTGGCGACAACACCAAGCTGTTAGAGCTGTATGCAAAACTGGTTGAGAACGGCCATCAGTATCCTTTAAGCGGTAAGAAAGTAAGCGGCGCAGGTATTGACCAGAACTATGGTTACAGAGATTATCCTCAGGATGAGACCACATGGGCAACCACCGGTGACTACCAGATCCCCGCTCTGTCCACCGAGGCTCAGAAGAGATTCTTAAAATGGGAGAATGAGCTGTACAACGATGGTTACTACAATCCTGAGTACTATCTGAGAGATGCTTCCGAGGCAGAGGCAGACTTCATCAACGGTGAAGCATTTACCTGGACCGGATATATCTCCTCCAGCATGAACGTACTGAACTCCTTCTATGATGCTAACCCCGATGCCAAGCTGGCAGTAGCAGTGACTCCTTCCACCTGGACACAGGATGAGACCTGGGGATCTTCCGCTTCTTACAGACCCGGAACCAACTTCGGTATGATGATTGGCTTCGCTAACGATGCTACCGAGGATGAAGTAAAGGCAGCTATGATGTACCTTGAGTGGCTGAACCAGCCCGAGAATCTGTTCACTATGCAGTGGGGTATCGAAGGCGTGAACTTCAATTATGATGATAACGGCGATCCCGTAGCAGTAGCAGATCAGACCGGTCTGGCTGAGCAGCAGGGACACAACAACAACGTAGACTACTGGTGTGCAGTAACCGCAGTTAAGACCCTCGGATCTATCGAGAAAGATATCCAGGCAGTTACCCCTCAGGGTATTCCTCAGGACTTCTATGATCAGATCCTGGCTAACTACAACGGACAGGTTGCTATCTATGAAGCAGGCAAGGCTAACTCCGACTGTCTGTTTGCAACCGCTATCGATGCTGTTACCGAGTACAACCAGACGCTGTATGATCTGTATACTGAGTACCGTGACAAGCTGACCATGTGCCCTAAGGACCAGTTCGATTCTCTGTATGAAGAACTGAGCCAGAAGTACCTGGATGCAGGTTATCAGGAAGTTATCGATGAGAGACAGGCTGCTCTGGATGCAGGTAACACCACCAGACTTCAGTAAGTAAAAAGTTTTATTACAGGAAGTACATACAGCCCCCAGGCATGAATGGCTTGGGGGCTATATTAAAAATGCAACTATTCAGAGCCATGTAAATATTATTCAATGGGCGTCGAATGCTTGCATTCGTAAGAACATTTGATAATATTTATAGGGCGAAGTTACTTTATGTCCTTTTCCGACCGACTGTTTTACAATAAAAACAACTGTGGGAAAAGAATATAAAGAGCCAAAAGGCAGAAATGGAGGAGCTATGTTAAAACTGGAATATGATAAGAAAGAAATAGAGGGAGTCATTGACAAGATCGTCAAAAAGACTATGAATATGGATCTCACCTGGGACTGGCCCTGTGGTGTGGCATATTACGGAATCAGCGATGCCTATGAGAAGACAGGCAAGAAGGAATATCTGGATCTGTTAAAGGATCGTATCGACGAACTGATCGATCTGGGACTGCCCAAGGTATGGACAGTAAACGCCTGTGCCATGGGACATTGCCTGATCACCTTATACCAGGCCACCGGAGAGCAGCAGTATCATGACATTCTTATGAGCAAGATCGCTTATTTAAGAAAAGATGCCCTGCGTTTCGGAGATCATGTATTGCAGCACACCGTATCTGCCAACAACGATTTCCCGGAGCAGTGCTGGTGTGACACTTTGTTCATGGCAGCGTTCCTGATGCTGCGTGTGGGCGTGATGGAACACGATGAAGAACTGATCGATGATGCCTTGAACCAGTACTACTGGCATATCAAATATTTACAGAATCCCAGCAGTGGACTCTGGTATCACGGCTATGACAATATTGCCGGAGATCATATGTCCGGCATCTATTGGGGAAGAGCCAATGCCTGGGCAGCATTTACCATGTCGCAGGTAGGCGGTATTCTGCCTCAGTGCTATCTGTATCCGAAGTATATCGATGTGGCCGGCTCCTTAAATGAGCAGTTGGCAGCCCTGAAGGTATACCAGACGGAGAATGGATTGTGGAGAACCGTAGTGGATGATCCGGAATCTTATGAAGAGATTTCCGCATCTGCAGGAATTGCCGCAGCAATGCTGACCAGAGGCAATCCTTTACACAGCAAATATATCAACAAGGCCATCAAGGGCCTGCTTGCCAATGTCAGCGAGGATGGTAAGGTGATGAATGTCTCCGGCGGAACTGCCGTCATGAGAGACAAGGAAGGATACAGAGGCATTCCCAAGGCGTATATTCAGGGATGGGGACAGGGACTGGCACTTTCCTTCTTTGCAACCTTGTTAATTTCCGATGATATTGAGAAGGATGGTGCGTTATAGATGTTTCGCAGGAATTTCCTGTTCGGAAAGGATGGAGGAACGGCCAATCTGATCGATGTGGGCAGTGAAGACCTCTATCAGCCGGGCAAAGGTTACGGTTTTGTAACAGAAAAAAACAGAAGAGAGCAGAAGTTGCTGCAGATCCGGGAACTGAATTCCTCTTTTGATACGATGTACTGGTATCAAAACGAACAGCTGTCCTTCCTGAAGGAAGATGAGAACGGCTGCTATCTGGATTCTGCAGAAGAAGTGGCAGCGTTGGAGAGGCAGTCGGGAGAACCGATGTCTGGCTCACCCAGGAGGATTCCGCTGATCTTCAAGGTAGATGTACCCAGACAGGGGAACTACAGGATCACCCTGACCATCCGATCAGAAGAGGAAATGGGAGAGATACTGATCTTCACCGGAAGAAGACGGCTGGCTTTTCATGGCACAGTGGGAGCCGGAGAGTTCACTTATACAATGATTACAAATGTCTGCGATATTGTACCTGTGGGTTATTCCCGGATTTTTGCGGATAAGACTGTGGATATTGCAGTACTGGCGGACAGACCAAGGATCAGTGCTCTTACGGTAGAAGAGGTGAACGGTCCTACGGTTTATCTGGCGGGAGATTCCACAGTGACAGATCAGCCCGGAGATTATCCCTATTATCCAGGCACCTGTTACTGTGGCTGGGGACAGATGCTTCCGGCATATTTTGACACACGTGTGGCAGTGTCGAATCATTCCCACTCCGGACTGACTACCGATAGCTTCCGCAAGGAAGGGCATTATGCGGTGATCTCTCAGTACAGCAAGCCGGGAGATTATGTGTTTTTCCAGTTCGGGCATAATGATCAGAAGCTTCCCGGGCTGCAGGCAAAGGGCGGATACCGGGCGAATCTGCAACGCTATATCAAAGAAAATCAGGCAAAGGGGGTCTATCCGGTATTGGTGACACCCATTGCAAGAAATACCTGGAGACTGCGGGATCAGACTTATCTGGATCTGCTGGAGGAATTCGCGGATGTATGTCTGGAACTGGGAGCACAGTACGGAATTCCGGTGCTGGATCTTCATGCCCACAGCAAGAAATATGTGTTGGAAAAGGGCTTACAGGATGCCAAACCCATCTTTTTCCCCGGGGACTATACCCATACCAATGACTTCGGTGCTTATAAGATGGCAGGATATGTGGCACAGGAGATCCGGGAGAAATGCAAAGGTCATTCTGAAAGAGCCTACGCTTATCTGGCAGAGTGCGTGACGGATGGTTTCGGCGCATGGGAGCCTGTGGGACAAATCAATGTTCCTAAGAAACCGGAGATCTACAAGGACATTCCGGATCCTGCAGGAGATCAGGTGCTGTTGTCTGAGGCAGAGCAGCTGGAACGTGTGGTCAGACTGTGTCTGAAAGAGGAATTGCTGTAACAGGACAGATATTGTACTGGAAAATAGAAGTGAAGAAATGACAGGAATGAAAAATAAGCAGGAATATGAGGAGGAACTCAGAATGGGAAAAGGTGGTTTTACCTTACCGGGAGAATCAGGATATGAAGAACTGACTCTGAAAATGGCGGAAAAATGGGGAGCAGATGTGATCCGTGACAGTGATGGGACCGTGCTTTCCGACGAAATCACCCATGCCGGTTACGGAATCTATTCTACCATTTGTATTATCAGAGATCACAATGCCTGGGCAAAGGAGAATCAGGACAAATTACAGCAGACCTTCCTGTGCACACCGCCCCAGGCAGCAGAGAGTGACACCCTGACCATCGGACTGATGGACAGCTTTTTTGCGGAGCAGTTCCGGATCAATGATAGCGCAGAGAGTCTGGAATATTGGGAGATTTATGACAGAACTACCAATGTGAAGATCGACAATGCGGACTGGAGCTATGACAAAGAGAAGGGAAGCGTGTCCCTAAGCGGCATCATCCCTTTTCATAAGTATACAGTAAGCTTCTTAGCCTATCGTATCTGGGAAGAAATCTCTATGTACAATCATACTACGAACCACTGGGACAAGGAGCATCTGATGCAGATCGATCCCAGATATCCTGAGACTCAGGAGTATCTGCTGGGCTGGATGAAGCACTGGTGTGAGACCCATCCGGATACCACGGTGGTGCGCTTTACCTCCATGTTCTACAATTTCGTATGGATCTGGGGCAGCAGTGAGAGGAACCGGAATCTGTTCTCTGACTGGGGTTCCTATGATTTCACTGTGAGCGTTCCTGCTTTACAGGAGTTCGAGAAACAATACGGATATCGCATGACAGCGGAAGATTTTATCAATAAGGGACAGCTGCATGTGACTCATATGCCTGGCAATGCGAAAAAGGCGGATTGGATGGCATTTATCAATGATTTCGTTATTTCCTTTGGCAGGAAGCTGATCGATATGGTGCATTCCTACGGCAAAAAGGCTTATGTCTTCTATGACGACAGCTGGGTAGGCGTGGAGCCTTATAATGGCAGATTTCAGGAGTTTGGTTTTGACGGACTGATCAAATGTGTATTCTCCGGTTATGAAGCCAGACTGTGTGCGGGCGTGGATGTGCCTACACATGAACTGCGTCTGCACCCCTATCTGTTCCCGGTGGGGCTGGGCGGTGCTCCGACTTTCATGGAGGGCGGCAATCCCACACTGGATGCGAAAAAATACTGGAACAGCGTAAGACGTGCCCTGCTGCGTGCGAAGATCGACCGGATCGGTCTCGGCGGATACCTTCATCTGGTGGAGGGTTTCCCGGATTTCTGTGATTATATTGAAAAAGTGGCAGATGAGTTCCGTCTGATCCGCAGCTTCCACGATGCGGGAGAACCTTACCGCATCAAGACCCGTGTGGCAGTGCTGCATTATTGGGGAAGCTTACGTTCCTGGACCTTGTCCGGACACTTTCATGAGACTTATATGCATGACCTGATCCACATCAACGAAGCTTTGTCCGGACTTCCTGTGGATGTGAAATTTATTTCCTTTGAGGATGTAAAAAATGGTATACTGAAGGACGTAGATGTCGTAATCAATGCAGGTAGAGCCGGAAGCGCCTGGAGCGGCGGGGATGCCTGGAAGGATGAGGAGCTTGTTACTGCACTTACAAAGTGGGTACACGAGGGAGGCTGCTTTATCGGTGTGAACGAGCCTTCCGCTGTGGAAGGATATGATACGTATTTCCGTATGGCACATGTGCTGGGAATTGACGAGGACACCGGCGCAAGAGTCTGTCACGGCAGATGGACCTTTGAGACAGCGGATCCTGAGCATCTGATCCCAGAGGGCGCAGATGTGGAAGCGAAGGAGAACCGGTATCTGACGGATGGAAAAGCACAGGTACTTCTGGCAGACGGCGGGAAGCCACTGATCACACTGAATCATTTCGGCAAGGGACTGGGAATCTATCTGTCTTCCTTCCAGGTGAACCTGTGGAATACCAGAATGCTGTACCAGCTGATCCGTTATGCCGGTGGAGAAGGCACCTTCGGCAGCTATATGACGGATAACCTGTATACGGAATGTGCTTATTACCCGGAGAGTAAAAAACTGGTAGTCATCAACAACAGTGATACTGAGCAGACTACCACCATCCCCACGGAAGCGGGCGCATGTACGGTAACCATTGCACCTTACGACACTACCTTTGTAGAAATCAGATAACCAACGATAACGATCAGGGCGGAAATCCTGTGTTCGTTTTCTGAGGGAGCAGAACGCAAAGGAGGCAGAGAATGCATAACGAAAAAGAAAGACCTACGGAATATTTCCCGGACGGAACTCCCATAGATGACTGGTTTTATGATATAGGGATGCCGGAGCTTGAGGAACTGGGCAGACCCTATGTCCTCACAGAGTACGGGATCTGGGACGACGGAAAAGTTTATACCAAAGAGATCCAGAAGGTGATCGACCTGGCGGCAGAAGAGGGCGGTGGTGTCCTGGTGGTGCCGCCGGGAACCTATCTGACGGGAGCACTTTATTTCAAACAGGGAGTGAATCTCTATGTTTCCGCCGGTGCGACGTTAAAGGGCAGCGATGATATCTCGGATTATGATCTGGCCGAGACCCGGATCGAGGGAGAGACCTGCCTGTATTTTACGGCACTGATCAATGCGGACGGTCTGAATGGATTTACCATGTGCGGACCGGGCACTATTGACGGTAACGGACTTAAGACCTGGAAAGCCTGCTGGCTGCGCTGGAAATGGAGTAACGGCACCAACAAGGATGGTCAGAGACCCCGGCTGGTCTATCTGTCCAACTGTAGAAATGTGCGGATCGCCGGTCTGAATTTACAGAATTCCCATTTCTGGACCACACATATTTATAAATGTGACCATGTAAAATACTTGAACTGCCATATTTATTCCCCGGCAGGTCCTGTTGCGGCACCCAGTACGGATGCCATTGATATCGATGTGTGTACGGATGTGTTGGTGAAAGGCTGTTATATGGAAGTCAATGACGACTCTGTGGTGCTGAAGGGCGGTAAGGGCCCCTGGGCGGACAGCCAGCCGGAGAACGGCTCCAATGAGCGGATTCTGGTGGAGGATTGTGTCTATGGCTTCTGCCATGGGTGTCTCACCTGCGGTTCGGAATCAGTACATAACCGCAATATCATCATGCGCAGGATTCAGATCAAGGGGGCAGCGAGACTGTTGTGGCTGAAAATGCGGCCGGACACCCCGCAGCACTATGAATATATCACGGTGGAGCAGATCGAAGGCCGGGTAAAGGAGTTCCTCAAGATTTATCCCTGGACCCAGTATTATGATCTGAAGGATCGGAAGGACCAACCGCTGTCTTATGCGGAGCATATCACGATGAAGGACTGTGACTGCATCTGTGATACCTTTTTTGATGTGATGCCGGATGAGAGCCAGTATCTGCTTTCCGATTTTACCCTGCAGGATCTGCGGATCAGGGCAAGAGTGGATAACTTTTCGGAAGACAAGTTAAGAAGTGTAGTATATGAGAATGTACAGGTGGAAGAAAGTACGGAGCCTGCGGAGAGCTGGCATGAAGTGAAGGGCTTCCAATAATGAACGCTCTGCAGGAATCGCACTGCGACGGAATGGCGTGATGCCGCAACAGTGGTAGGAAACGGATGCCTGCCACAGAAAGGATCAATATGGCAAAGGTTTATATTAACGAAAAGAACAAAAAGGGACATATCAATCCGGAACTTTACGGCAATTTCTCTGAGCATCTGGGAAGATGTATTTATGAGGGACTGTATGTAGGAGAGGATTCCGAGATCCCCAATACCAAAGGCATGCGTAATGATGTGGTGGCAGCACTCAAGGAGATGAAGCTTCCGGTACTGCGCTGGCCCGGTGGGTGCTTCGCGGACGAATACCACTGGAAAGACGGTATCGGACCGAAGGAGAACCGCAAGAAAATGATCAACACTCATTGGGGTGGTGTGACCGAGGACAACAGCTTCGGTACCCATGAGTTCTTCGAACTGTGTGAACAGATCGGTTGTAAGACCTACATCAATGGCAATGTGGGAAGCGGTACCGTACAGGAGATGTCCGAGTGGGTAGAGTACATGACTTTCGACGGGGTATCTCCTATGGCAGACCTGCGTAGAAAAAACGGCAGAGAGAAAGCATGGAAGGTGGATTACTTCGGTGTCGGTAACGAAAACTGGGGATGCGGCGGCAATATGACCCCATCCTACTATGGCAATCTGTACCGCAGATACCAGACCTATGTGAGAAATTATGATCAGAAGCACCCAATTTTCAAAGTCTGTTGCGGCCCCAATGCGGGAGATACTTATTGGACTGAAAATGTGCTGAAGACCTGTTTTGAAAATGCACCGGAATGGATGCATGGCTTTATGGACGGACTTTCCCTGCATTACTATACACTGCCGGAGGATGACTGGTCTCACAAGGGAAGTGCACTGGACTTCGACGATGCAGCATGGTATAAGACGCTGGCAAAGGCTTTTAAGCTGGATGAACTGATTCATAAGCATTCTACGATCATGGACAAATATGATCCTGAGAAGAAGATCGGACTGATCTGCGATGAGTGGGGCACCTGGTATGATGTGGAGCCCGGCACGAATCCCGGATTTTTATACCAGCAGAGTACCATGCGTGATGCTCTGGTGGCCGGACTGTCTTTAAATATTTTCAACAAGCACTGTGACCGTGTGAAGATGGCAAACATCGCACAGCTTATCAACGTACTGCAGGCAGTGATCCTGACCGAGGGACCGAAGATGCTGCGTACCCCGACTTACCATGTATTCCATATGTACAAATACCATCAGGATGCGGATCTGGTGGAAAGCTATATCGATGGTGTGGAACAGATCGGTGAAGATGAAAAGTTCAAGGTTCCCAATTTACAGGAATCCGCTTCCGTGGATAAGGACGGTGTTGTGACCATCACCCTGAACAACCTGTCCATTGATAAGGCAGAAGAGGTGGAGATCGCTTTCGCAGAGTGTAATCCAAAGTACGTGTCCGCTGCGATTCTTACCAATGATATGCATGCTTACAACACCTTTGAGGATCCCGATAAGGTACACGAAGAAGTATTTACGGAGTATAAGATCGCAGATGGCAGGATCACCTTTACCATGCCGGCATGCAGTGTCGTTATGTTCCGGATAAAATAAGCGATAAGAACAGTTATGGAAGAAGAACAAATAAGAGAAACAATAAAATATTCCTGTCGGAAATGTCTGTTGCGGGAAATGGACAAGAATGCCTATATGGAGAATCTGTATGCCTACATAGACAGGATCGAAGAGGATAGTAAAGCAGATAAGGCGGTCTATGAAGACCGCCTTGCTGTATGTAAGGAATGCAAATATCTGAATGAGGGCCTGTGCGGTGCCTGTGGCTGCTTTGTGGAACTGCGGGCTGTAATCGTCGTCAACCGGTGTCCTTATGAGAAGTGGTAACTTCTAAGATCAAAGGGTTACCTTCTCAGGAACATATTTTTTCAGGGCTGCAGCCACGGCCCCCACACCGGAGCTTAATTCTGCAAAATACTGTTTTACCAGAGTATCCATGCCGATGGCGTGGAGGTTCACACCGAATATTTTCTCATTGGCAAGTAATGCGTCCAGCTTTGACAGATCCTTGGGAGAGAAACTAAGTTCGTAGTCTGCAACGTACTGACGGGCTTCCTCTAACAGGGGGTCGGAGCTGGGCGTAAATTCTCTGCCCTCATCATCGATTCCCATGAGATACCGGAGCCATCCGGCATAGACCAGAGGAATCAGCTTCAGGTCTTCCGTATGCAGGTCTGGAGAAGCTTCGTAAGCTTTGATGGTCTCGCCGAAGCGGATGGAAAGCTTCTGGGAGGTATCGGTAGCGATTCTCTGGGGAGAATCCGGCAGGAAGGGATTGGGGATCCTCACATTCACCACTTCGTCAATGAATTTCTTCGGATCCAGGATGCCGGGATTTACCACTACGGGAAGTCCTTCTTTGTAACCGATGACTTCCACCATATTTTTCAATAACGGGTTCTTCATCTCTTCGGAGATCAGGGTATATCCCAGAAGGCAGCCATAGATGGCCAGTGCGGTGTGCAGAGGATTCAGGCAGGTACATACCTTCATTTTCTCCACTTTGTCTACGGTCGCTCTGTCGGTGAAGATGATGCCGCCTTTGTCCAGTGCGGGTTTACCGTTCGGAAAAGCATCTTCAATGACCAGGTATTCGCATTCTTCCGCATTGACAAAGGGAGCGATATAGGTGTTTTTGGAAGTAACTACGGCATCCAGACCGCCGATATGATCCTCGGCCAGCATAGCTTCTACTTTGGCATCAGGTCTGGGGGTGATCTTGTCGATCATGCTCCAGGGGAAGGTGACTTTCGTCTGGTCATTGACGTAGCCTAAGAAGCCGGCTTCCACCAGTCCGTTGTCGGTCCATGCCTTGGCGAACGCATTGACAGCGGCATATAATTTGTCACCGTTATGGGAGCAGTTGTCCATGCTGACCATGGCAATGGGGAGCGCTCCGTGAGTGTATCTGGTATAAAGCAGGGAGACTACCTTGCCCAGGTAGCTTTCGGGGGCTTCGGGACCTTTTTCGAAGTCAGCGGCTACTGCGGGGAAGAATTCTCCTTTGGCATTGGCGGTAGCATAGCCTTTTTCAGTGATGGTAAAGCTGGCCATCTGGAGAGAAGGATTTTTAAAAATCTCCCGGAGACGTGCGTATTCTGCTTCGTTTTTACTGTCCAGGATCAGAGACTCCATGATGCTGCCTACGATGGTCTTTTCCACGGTGTTGTCGGCCTTTAAGGTGGCGAGAATGCTTAAATTGTCGTGGGGACGGTAGCTTTTTTCAATGATCTCGTAGTCATAGCCTTCCGCTGCGATGAGACCGGTATCCAGAACGCCGCTGTTTAACAGATTCTGTGCTACGTTGGCCTGAAAGGCACGGAAGATATTGCCGGCACCGAAGTGGATCCAGTGGGGATGTTCCACGGTGTTTTTATGAACGGTATCGTAATCGAATTCCGGCAGATGATAACCGGCAGCGAGAAATGCGTCCCGGTCGTCATGAAGACTTTTTAAGGTAAGTTCCATAATGGTTTCCTCCAAACTGATTTATGAGTTTTCAGGTGCGATGGTTATTTCTGCTTATGGGACTTCTCGATAGCTTCCCACAGACCGTTTAAATAGGTGGCGCCTAAAGCTCTGTCGTACAGTCCGTATCCGGGCATGGCCACTTCATCCCAGATCATACGTCCGTGATCGGGACGGATGGGACCGTCAAAACCAATATCATAAAGAGCCAGCATGATCTCGTACATATCGAAGGTTCCATCGCTGGACAGATGTGCAGCCTCCTCGAAATCAGTAGGAGAGTTGAACTTCAGGTTTCTGACATGGGCGAAATGAATGCGGCCTTTCAGGGAGCGGATCATATCCGGCAGATCATTTTCCAGGTTGGTGCCGTAGGAACCGGAACAGAAGGTAACGCCATTGTGAGGGTTATCCACCATCTTCATCATACGCAGGATATTCTGCTTGTTGATGATGATACGGGGCAGTCCGAAGACACTCCACGCAGGATCGTCAGGGTGGATCGCCATGTTAATGTTATATTTATCACAGGTGGGCATGATACGCTCCAGAAAATATTTCAGGTTGGCAAAAAGCTTTTCATCATCCACATCTTTGTACATTTCGAACAGTTCTTTGACATGAGCCATACGCTCAGGCTCCCAGCCGGGCATTACAGTGCCGTTCATATCGCCGGCAATGGATTCGAACATTTTGGCCGGATCAATAGCGTCTACAGCAGCCTGATTGTAAGCAAGGACTGTAGAACCGTCGGGACGCATTCTGGCAAGCTCGGTGCGTGTCCAGTCAAAGACCGGCATGAAATTGTAGCATACCATATGGATGCCTGCCTGGCCGAGCCGTTCCAGGGTAGTGATATAATTCTCTATATATTGTTCACGGTCGGGAGAACCGATCTTGATGGCATCGTGAATGTTGACACTCTCGATACCGGCCAGTTGTAAGCCGGCAGCTTCAATCTCAGTCTTTAGGGCCAGGATGTCATCCATTTCCCAGACTTCTCCGGGAGCGGTGCCGTAGAGAGTGGAGATGACTCCGGTGACACCGGGAATCTGACGGATCTGTTTTAAGGTAACCGTGTCGTACTTGCTGCCATACCAGCGTAATGTCATTTGCATAATAGAAATCCTCCTTGTAGGGAATGCTTTGGTTTCGTTTTTTGCTGTCTTAAGCATAGCAGAATGGCAAATGCATTAAAACTGCATGAATTGCTTGAAATAGTGCAAAAATTGCTATATAGTAAGACAGGGGATATAAACCATGGAAAATAAAAACTGAACAGAATGATACAGGAGAGAAAATGGATGGTCGTGAACAGAAAAAGCAGCCTGCGCTGCAGGGATGCGGCGGACGAACGGCAATATATGTTGAGCGGTGACTATGAGGTCTATGAGAAGGTAGGGGAGCCTGTCGGAGCGGTGTCGTTCCATTATCATGATTTTTATGAGCTGATCTATATTATAGAGGGGGAATTTTCTTCCCTGATCGAGGACCGGGCGGTGCGGATGCGGAAGGGAGATTTCCTGCTGATCGATAAAAATGTCATGCACAAATATCATCCCACGGAGAAGAAAATGGATTCGTCCCGCCGGATCATTTTGTGGATCAGTGATCAGATGCTGCGGGAGCTGGCGGCGGGAGAGCCGTTTCTTGCAGAATGCTTCTGGGGAGCGGGGCCGAAACTGTATCATTTCCCCATTTATTATGAGGAAATTTTGCGTGGATTTCTGCTAAAGCTTGCTATGTCGGAGATCTTAGAGGGGGATGATGTCCAGAACTGCGGAATCCGTAAGGTCATGGACAGAGGCAATTTGAGCCTGTTTTTTGGGTATCTGAATGTGTTGTGTAAACGGGAGGAATATTTGTCTTCCACACAGGAGATCGTGGATCATCCTCTGGTGGAGCAGGTGACAGGGTATATCGAAGCCCATATCGGTGAGGAGATCACCGTAGAGGATGTGGCGGAGACTGTTCATATGAGTAAGTTCTATTTTCTGCGGAAATTTAAAGAAATCACCGGAATGACGGTGCATAATTTTATTGTGAACAAGCGGATCATTGCTGCCTGTCAGATCATGGCGGAGGGGAAGAGTATTACCGAAAGCTGGCAGATGACCGGCTTTGCGGATTACTCCTCTTTCCTGCGGAATTTCCGGAAAATCTATGGCATTTCCCCAAAAGAGTACCGGGAAAATAACCGCAGCTTGATTATTTCCCAGTAAAGAGGTAAGATATCAAAAACACTAAAAATAAGAACAAATGATCTGTTGATTACAGGGGAAAAAGAAATGAGTGAAAATAAAGTAAAGAAGATTCAAAATGGTTATTATACCGGAGAGAGACCGTTGTTCCATGGGGAGCATTTGGAGATCGGGGATACGATCTTCGGAGAGGGAGAATCTCCGTTAAAGGAAAGCAGCGATATTACGTTAAAGAACAGTATGTTCCAGTGGAAATATCCGCTGTGGTACAGCAAAAATGTGGTGGCACAGGATTGTACCTGGGCAGAGATGGCGAGAGCCGGTGTATGGTATACGGACAATCTGCAGGTGAAAAATGCCCTGATCGAGGCACCGAAGAATTTCCGCAGATGTAAGGAGCTTACGCTGGAGCATGTATTCCTCCCACATGCGGAGGAGACGCTGTGGAACTGTCAGAAGGTCACCATGAAGGATGTCAGCGCCAGAGGAGATTATTTTGCCATGAACTGCAGTGATATGCAGATTTCTGATTTTGAACTGGCAGGCAATTATTCCTTTGACGGGGTCAGAAATGTGGAGATCCATCATGCAAAGATGCTGTCCAAGGATGCCTTCTGGAATTCTGAGAATGTAACCGTGTATGATTCCTTTATTTCCGGGGAATATCTGGGATGGAATGCGAAAAATCTGACCCTGATCAACTGCACCATCGAGAGCTTGCAGGGCATGTGCTATATCGACAATCTGGTGATGAAGAATTGTAAGCTGTTAAATACGACACTGGCCTTTGAATATTCCACGATAGATGTGGAGATCACGGACGGCATCACCAGTGTGCTGAATCCGGCTTCCGGAATGATACGGGCACAGAGCATCGATACCCTGATCCTGGATCCTGCGAAGACCGATCCGGCGGAGACACAGATCGTGTGTGATCATATTGGCTGCAGACTGGATAAGAACCCGGAGGAAAGTGTGGAAAATTAATATGAGCAGTATGTTTGACAAAGAGGTTAACCGCCGGGGTACCGGCAGTATGAAATGGAACGTAGGAGAGCACGAGCTTCCCATGTGGGTGGCGGATATGGATTTCGAGACGGCTCCTGCAGTGACGAAAGCCATCATGGACCGGGCTGTACAGGGCATCTATGGCTATACCGAGGTCTCTGAGGAGTGGTATCTGGCATATCAGAACTGGTGGCAGGACCGACATCATTTTCCCATTGAAAAAGACTGGCTGATCTTCTGTACCGGTGTGGTTCCGGCGATTTCCAGTATTGTGCGGAAAATGACCACCGTAGCGGAAAAGATCGTAGTCATGACGCCCTGCTACAATATCTTTTTCAATTCTATTGTAAATAACGGACGGAATGTGCTGGAGAGCAGACTGCATTACGAAGATGGTGTGTACAGCATTGATCAAGAGGATCTGGAGGAGAAGCTTGCGGATCCCCAGACCAGCATGCTGATCCTCTGCAACCCGCACAACCCAGTGGGAAAGATCTGGGATCGTGAAACGTTAGAGCGCATTGGAGAACTGTGCTTCAAACATCATGTGCTGGTGCTGTCGGATGAGATCCATTGCGATATTACGAGACCCGGGATGGAGTATATCCCATTTGCATCGGCATCGGAGCATTGTAAAAATAACAGCATCACCTGTGTGGCACCCACGAAGACCTTTAACCTGGCGGGGCTCCAGACGGCAGCAGTGATCGTTCCGGATGCGGCGCTGCGGCACCGGGTGAACCGGGGGCTGAACACGGATGAAGTGGCAGAGCCCAATGTGTTCGCAGCCATTGCTCCCATTGCGGCATTTGACCGGGGCAGAGAGTGGCTGGAGGAGTTGCGTGAATATCTGTGGGAGAACCGTAAAGCTGCGGAAGATTTTATCAGAGAAGAGATTCCGGAGCTCAGGACAGTATCTGCAGATGCAACGTATCTGTTGTGGATCGACTGCAATGCGCTGCCCGGAGATTTGTCGGAGCTCGCGGAGTTCATCCGTAAGGAGAGCGGTCTGTATGTCTGTGACGGCAGAGAGTACGGCAACGGTTATGGATTTTTACGTATGAATCTGGCATGCAGACGGGAATTGTTGAAAGAGGGACTGGAGCGCCTGAAGAGAAGCATTCACAGTTACCGGAAAGGTATCAGCAATGGTATCATATGATAGGCTTTATATTGACAGAAGAGGTGTTTTATGAAGAAGATAGTACATTATATAATGTGTTTTGCCATGGCAGCAGGGATGTTTTTCAATGCAGGACTGACAAGCCGGGCTGCCGATGGAACAGAATCCGGAAGTAATTTTACCAATCTGATCGTATTTGCGAAATTTTCCGGAGAAGAGGAATTTGTAGATACGGTATATGGTGGAAGCAGTGTGCGTAAAATCACAGATAATTCCTTTAATACGGCAGAATACAGTGTCTCAGATTATTTTAAGACGGTATCAGCAGGAAAACTGTGTATCAATTATGTATATTTGTTTCATCAAGGCGGCTCCATAACGCTGAAGAACTCAAGGGGATATTATGCCGCATATAGTGAGAATAACCAGGAGGGCTATAAGACAGCACAGGAGTGTCAAAGCCGTATGTATGAACTGAAGCTGGACTGGTCGAATGCAATTAATCAGGCCATAGATTCAGGAGCTGAGATCACAAATTATGATGGAAGTGTCACTTATAACAAGGCAGATTTAGATAAGGATCATGATGGCAAAATAGATGCCATAACATTGATTTATAAAAATACGACTCAGAGTAATATTTCGGTATCACGGGGAGCACCATTATGGAATTACCGGGATTATGCTTATTATGTAAATATTACTACAGAGAACGGTGATTCGTTGGTCAGCGAAGACTATGTACAGTTAACGACCCCTTATCAAAACAGCTCTGGAGGGCTGCAAGGATATCTGTATAAAGACGGGCAGGAGAACCTTACGACATCTCTGGGAGCGGCCATCCATGAGACGGGGCATATCCTGGGGTTAAACGATCTGTATAATACGCAGGATGAACAGCCGGTATATTATATGTCCGTCATGGCAAAGCATCTTTCCCCTGTGCCGCAGTTTATTTCTGTGAAGGAGCAGGAGGCGTTGGGCTGGACCGGTGCGGAGCAGCTGCCTGTGCTGACAGCAGATGGTACCTACAGCCTGTCGGCATCAGGGACACAGGATGCTGGTGCAGTGATCGGATACAAGATGAATATTCCCACAAAAAACAAGACACTTTACCTGGAATACAGAAATTTCGGAGAGTTTGGCAATAAATATGATTCTCAGGTAAAAAAGTTTTATAAGGCAGATGGCAGCCAGGTGGATGCTTTCAACCTGAAATCGGGACTGGTCTGCTATCTCGCAGAAAGTGACATCCGTTTTCCAAGTAATATTAATTGTGTTGCACCGAGGTGGAACTATGAGGTGCTGGGGGGAGGAAACACAAAAAATGATGCAGCACTGGCCCAAGGGGAGGAAAAGTACATTACGGATAAGGTCTGCATCCGGGTAACGGAAGTCACACCGGACAGACTGACATTTGAGATCAGTGGAATCGGTGAAGAGCATATCCATACCGGAGGGGAGGCAACCTGTGTCTCAGGACCGGTATGTGAAGTGTGCCAACAGGTATATGGAGAAATCAATGCGTCCAATCATAAGCACACGGAACTGCGGGGAGTAAAAGAACCTGACAGCACGCAGGAAGGGTATACCGGTGATCTCTATTGTACAGATTGTCAGCAGCTCATACAGCAGGGGACGGTAATCCCGAAAAAATGTCCCGATATTATTGAAGGACAGGATACTCAGATTGATGGAAATACTACGGAAGCGGCCACGTTCCGGTCAAATGCGTTGTTTGCTGATTTTATCCGTGTGGAATTAGATGGTGTGGAGCTTCGACGGGATATTGACTATACGGTGGAGTCCGGAAGTATCATTGTGCGTCTGATGCCGGAGTTTTTGCGGACATTAGCAGAAGGCAGACATAGTATCGGCATTGTTTCAGACGGTGGAACAGCGGTGACCACATTTAACATCAGCAGAGTAGTGACGCCGGAGACAACGCAGCCACCAGAGGCAACGAAGACCCCTGAGACGACGCAGCCACCAGAGGCAACGAAGACCCCGGAGACAACGCAGCCACCAGAGGCAACGCAGCCGCCTGAGGCAACGAAGACCCCTGAGACGACGCAGCCGCCTGAGGCAACGAAGACCCCTGAGACAGCGCAGGTACCTGAGTCAGTCAGAATCCCGGTGCTAAGGAAGGAGCCGACAGCAACACCAAAACCGACAGCAACACCAAAACCGACAGCAACACCAAAACCGACAGAAGCACCGGAACCGACGGCAACGCCCAAACCTGAGTCTCCCCAGATTCCGGTGACAACAGCAACTCCGGCAACAGAGTCTGCAACGGCAGATCCGGAACAGGAAGTATCACAGGCAGGCGGACAGGCAATGGAGCAGCAGAGAGCTGGCAAGGCATGGCTGGTGACAGGAGGAATTATCCTGTGTATGGGAATTGCAGCAGGGGGCTTATGGCTGCAACATCATATTGTGCAGGAAAAGAGAAAAAATGATGAAGGATAAGTGTTTACCGGAAGAAAAGTCATGAGAAAAGTCACAGGCAGTGGGGTGCAGAATTGTTACAAATATGTTATACTACGATGTAACGGTCATAATCCTTTTTGCTCCCGACATTGTACGATAGTTATCGGTATGGAACAAGGGGATGACAAATCATAGAAACATATAGGGATGTTATCATGGAAAATTATCAGGAACAGTATAAACAGGAATTACATCAGCAGGAGATTAATTCCAACCTGCGGACGTTGAAGGGATTTTTATGGATTTTTGTGACAATTCTGATTCTCTGGCTGTTGACTTTAGTGGGAATCTTTATTGTGGATGCCGGAATCTTTACCATGGCAGTGGGGATGTCGGTGGTAATAGGGATCCCGGTTTTATACATATACAAAAAGGTGGATTTGTCAAGGGATTGGGTGAAGTATGTGCTTCTGGCGCTGATCTGTGCAATATCGGCAGTCATGGCGGCATTTTTGTCTTTTCATGCTGTGCTTATCTATGTATTGCCGCTTTTATCAGCGGTCCAGTACCGGGAAAGGATGACACTGTGGGTTACTTATGCCGTGAATGATGTGACTATGACACTGAGTATGCTGGCAGGGTTTTATCATGGAATCTGTGATCTGAATCTTCTGCTTGGCAGTAATCATACCAGAGACTGGTATATGGAGCAGTGGGGGGCAGGAACAATGCAGTTTAGTCTGGAACCTGATCCTGTATTTACCATTTTGTTCTACGGAGCCTTGCCACGGGCAGTGATCCTTCTGGCATTTACCTTCATTTTGCGGTATATCAGCATTACCAGCCACGAGGATGCACAGAGGATTGCCGACCTGACATATCGTAAGGAGACTGATCTGGGAACCCATGTGTATAATAAGAACAAATATGAGGAAATGATTGCTGACTACTATCTGGGAGTTGACAGACTGGCTGCCATTTTCTGGGATGTGAATAATCTGAAATATGTTAATGACCAATATGGACATGCTGCAGGGGATGTGCTGATCCAGACGTTGTCTTCCGTATTATATGAATTATCCACTGACAGGAGGAAGGTTTATCGTGTGGGCGGAGATGAATTCGTCATGCTGATAGAGAATCCGGTAGAAACAGAGATTGAGTCAATGGTAGAGTCTGTCAGTGCTGCATTGCAGGAGAAAAACAGTCAGGGCGAGATGCCGGTCTCCAGTGCTGTGGGCTGGGCAGAAGGCTATGGTGTTGATGTCCGTAAGATCATCAATGAAGCGGATGCAAAGATGTATGAGAATAAGACGCGTGGAAAGGAAAGTAGAAAATAGGATGGCAAACTGGGTAAGTGCAGGCTGCGGTGTCATTGCAAATGAACTGGCGCAGGCTATGGAAAAAAGAGGACAGAAGCTGTATGGTGTCGTGAACCGGACACAGGAGAAGGCAGAGGCTTTTGCGGAAAAATACGGTGTACAGAAGGTGTTTGCAAGCTTTGAAGAGGTATGTGCGGATCCTGCGGTGGATATCGTCTATATATCCACACCTCATAATACGCATATTCAATTTTTACGAAAAGCACTGGCAGCAGGCAAGCATGTACTGTGTGAAAAATCCATTACGTTGAATTCCGAAGAACTGGAAGAGGCAGTGCAGCTGGCAAAGGAGCACCATGTAGTGCTGGCAGAGGCCATGACTATTTACCATATGCCTATTTATAAAGAACTGAAAAAACGTGTGGACGCCGGGGATCTCGGAGAACTGCGAGTGATACAGATGAACTTCGGAAGCTATAAGGACTACGATATGAAGAACCGGTTCTTCAACAGGAATCTGGCAGGTGGTGCATTGTTGGACATCGGTGTGTATGCCCTTTCTTTCGTCAGAATGTTCTTAAGTTCCTGTCCGGATCAGATCACTTCCCAGGTGAAGCTGGCGCCTACCGGTGTGGACGAGCAGGCGGGAATTCTTCTGATGAACCGGGAGCAGGAGATGGCGACGGTGACATTATCCCTGCATGCCAAGCAGCCTAAGCGGGGCATGATCTCTTTTGACAAGGCATATGTGGAGTTGTATGAGTACCCTCGGGGAGAAAAGGCTGTCATCACTTATACAGAAGACGGTCGTAAGGAAGAAATTACTGCAGGAGCCACTGCGGATGCACTTGTCTATGAAGTAGAAGACATGGAGAAGGCAATCGCAGGAAACCTGGAGATCATGAAACTGGCATACACAGAAGATGTGATGCGGATGATGACCCGGATCCGCAGAGATTGGGGACTCACCTATCCGGAGGAAGAGTAGAAGGAAAGGAATCTGAAAACGGACAGCATTTGTCCGGATGAAAAAATATCCGGACAAATTGATCAATATCAACCGGTTAATGTCAGGAGAAGCTTTTGCAAGGAGTAGGAATCTCCATCCATCACGGTAAAGCGTGCTTCCTCCGGTGTATCGCCAGCGGAACCGGACGAGGTGGCGGTGTGCAGATAGCAACAGTCAATCCCTGCGGCCACAGCGCCTGCCAGGTCGCTGGTACGCTCGTTGCCGATCATCAGACAGTCGGCGGGATTCAAACCGTAGCGGTCAAACAGGATCCGGAAAAAGGCGGGATCCGGCTTGCAGCAGCCCTCATCCGAGGAGATGAGAATGCCGTCGAACAATTCCCAAAGCCCCAGGGAACGCAATTCGTATTCCGTAAAAATGCGTTGGGCGTTGGATAAGAGATAAACCCCACAGCCGTTTGCATGAAGCTTCTGCAATGTGTCGATGGAAGCGGGATAGCATTGCAAGGTATGCAGGGATTCGATCCGGAAGAACTGGCCGGTAGCGGTCAGAAGAGATTCTGAGGGTTGGATCCCTTTTTCGGCGTACAGGATCCGGAAGATGTCTGCTGCGCAGATTTCCGGGTAAGCGTAGGGAGAGGGAGCCTTACGGGCGGCAGTCTCCAGCTGACGATATCTGCACCGCAGTTCCTTTCCTGTATAGGCAGCCCCCTGAAAAGAATAGAACAGGGCCATTTTTTTCCATAGGGAGGGCTTGTACTCATTGGTGTGGATGTCTACTAAAGTGCCGTAGAGATCAAAGATAAAATTCCGGTACATAGAAACCTCTTTTCTTGCGATGGAATAGCTTATGCACTTATGCAGCTTATGCATAGGAAATTTGACAGCAGGCTCTTTCTGTAACCGTAGACAGAGCCGATAGATATAGTATAGCATTTCTTGCATTTTTCAACAATTAAAAATATAATGTAACTATTCAGAATAGTTACATTATAATTAAGAATGTGGGAAATATGAAGTTTTTGTACCGCAGGATGAAGAAAACAGGAATGACCGGCGGTATGTAGGGAGAGTACTGATGATACGAAATACAGGTCCGGGGAAGAGATTTCTGGCAGTAGGGATTGTGTTAATACTTGGTATGACCGGTTGTGGAACAGACAATGAGATAGCTCTTGCAGGGACAGAAGTGATAGGAATAGAAGCAATGGCGGCGGAGGAGTCCACGGAATTGACCGCCATCGGAGAAAATGTGCCGGCGGGGAACACAGAGTCTGCAACCGCCGGAGATACAGAGCAGACAGGAACTGCGAAGGAGACAGACGCAGCATCCGGGATAGAAGGAACACAGGGACAGGAAGCACAGCTGCCCTGGCAGGAGCAGACTACGGCGGACCGCATGGCGGGACGGACGAAGGTAAAGGGAATCTACGTCACCGGCCCGAAGGCTGGCAGTGCCGGAATGGAAGATCTGATCCGCCTGGTGGATGAGACGGAACTGAATGCCATGGTCATCGACGTGAAAAACGACGAGGGAAATTTGACGTTCCGGCTGACTAATGAGGAGATTCCACAGGACATTCCCGTGCTGGACCGGATATCCGAAATGCAGGCCGGAATACGTTACATCCGGGACATTCAGACAATGATGCAGGAATTGAAAGATCATAATATATATACCATTGCGCGGATCGTATGCTTTAAGGATCCCATTCTGGCGGCGGCACAGCCGGAATTGGCACTGACGAAGCCGGACGGTAAGCCGGTGACAGATGCCAATGGACTGGCCTGGGTAAATCCCTACAGGCAGGAGGTCTGGGAATATCTGACAGAGCTTGCGGAGATGGCGGCAGATCTGGGTTTTGATGAGATCCAGTATGATTATGTGCGATTCCCGGTAGGTTCGGATGCCGATGCGGCGGATTACGGTGTAGATATGGAAGCTTATCCGAAGCGGCAGGCCATACAGGATTTCCTTTCTTATGCGGGAGACAGACTTCATGAAAAGGGCTGTGTGGTCACGGCAGATGTCTTCGGCACTATTATCGGCAGCGAGACGGATGTGCAGACCGTAGGGCAGGATTACACGGCACTGGGACAGACAGTGGATGCCATCAGCCCTATGGTATATCCCTCTCATTATGCTAACGGTGTGTTCGGTCTGAAGGTGCCGGATGCCCATCCTTACGAAACGGTATCGACCGCCATGCAGGGGTCTGCAGAAGAATTGCAGGAGATTCCGGAAGCGGAGAGGGCTGTAGTACGGCCATGGCTGCAGGCATTTACGGCCACCTGGGTTCCGGGACATATTTCCTACAACGGAACACAGATCAGAGAACAGATCCAGGCAGTCTACGATGCGGGATATGAAGAATGGATCCTGTGGAATGCAACGAACCGCTATTCTCCGGATGGATTACTTGCCGCAGGAGAAGAGAAGCAATAGCGGCAGAAGCTGGCTTTATAACAAATCCGGGCAGGAGCACAGGCCAGGAGCCCGGTCTGATAGGAGCATAAGATGAAAGTAGTCAATAAGATCATGATAGGAATTGCAGTGTTGTGTCTGCTGTTGTGTGGCGGAATCCTGGTATTCGCATTGAACCCCGATATGACCAGTTCTCTGGCGCAGAAACTGTATGGCAATACAGTGGATATGCCCCCTGGGACCGAAGAGACCGGGGAAGGACAGACTTCCGGGAATGGAAATATCAGTGTGACGCTTCCTAATGGTATGCCGGGGGAAATGAACGGCTACGTGGCGCCGTCCATGGATCAGATGCAGATTCCGGAGGATGTCAGCGGCAGGACAGGATTTACTCCCGTGCAGCCGGAAGAACAGCAGATTCCGGATCAGGAAGCACAGAATCTGAAGGAAACATTAGGTTCCGGAGAAACGGGAGAGGGGCTGTCATTTTCCGCAGAGGAGTATCCGTATTATCAGATGTTGTCGGAGAATCAGCAGTCCGTATACCGACAGATTTATGCCAACGCACAGAACCTGACGGAAAAGTTTGCACCGGAGAAGACCGTGTCTGCCAGTGATGTAAAGACAGCGTTTGAGGCGGTGATCGGTGATCATCCGGAAATGTTCTGGCTGGAGACGGGTTATTCCAGCAAATATCTGGCCAACGGGCAATGCGTGGAGATCGATTTAAAATATAACGGTACGGCAGATGATCTGGAGAGCGCAAAGCAAAGATTTGATGCGGCGGCACAGAATCTGATTACCGGGGCAGCGTCCCTTGACAGCAATTATGAAAAAGAGAAATATGTGCATGATGCACTGGCATCGGCAGTAACCTATGATCTGACAGCGGATATGAACCAGAGTGCTTACAGTGCACTGGTGAATGGGAAGAGCGTGTGTGCCGGTTATGCCAGAGCTTATCAGTATCTGTTACAGCAGCTGGGAATTCCCTGTTATTACTGCACCGGTTATTCCGGTGGGGATCATGCCTGGAATATCGTAAAGCTGGAGGATGGTTATTACAATGTGGATGTGACCTGGGATGACGCAGCGGCCATCCGATATGACTATTTTAACAAGACGGATGCAGATTTTGCCTCCACCCATGTAAGACAGAATCTGTCGGTGTATCTGCCGGCCTGCAACGGTACCGCTTACAGACAGGAAAATACCACAGGGGCAGCGGGTACCGGTCAGCCGTCTGAAGCAGGCGGAGCCACACCGGATCCGGACGCAGGCACCACGCCCTCCGGCGGTCAGACAGACGGGAGCGTTACAGATCCCGGACAGCAGGGAGACGGTACGCAGGAACCGGAGCAGCCTGGCAGCTCTCTCAGTGATTATATCAATCCGGATCCTCAGGAGCTGTTGCGTTATCCCTCCGGCAATACCGCAGGCTCTGCAGGCAATACCACAACTGCCGCTACGCCGGAGCCCAGAGCCGATGCGCTGACGGATTTAAGTTCCTATTATGAAGACTGCAGGAAGCAGCTGACCGGCCTGGGAAGTGGTGACCAGCATTTTGACAATGTTGTGCCTAAGAGCCTGTGGAGTACCATTGAGCAATCCTATCATACCGGAGCCTACGAGCAGGGATATGTGGTGGATGTGTTGAAAAATCTCGGTATGGAGTATTTTGCAATACAGCTGCAGCTGGTGGATATCGGAGACGGATATTACAGAGTGTATCATAACGTTGTGACCTATTAGGAAACAGATAAGAAACACTGGTATCGAAAGGTATCGGTGTTTTTAAATCATAGAAATAAAAATAAGAATCATTACTAATATTATTGACAGATAATTCCAACTGTGTTATTACTGTCTCTTATACACATCTCCGAGCCCACGAGACGGAGCTACATCTC
>ERZ1027232.60-NODE-60-length-62825-cov-6.675896_pt1 | contig 62825 bp, 63 predicted proteins | sample MGYA00519478_ERZ1027232 | MGnify/ENA primary metagenome ERZ1027232 (study PRJEB26926, sample SAMN06164468) | human gut metagenome | biome: ENVO:00009003; feature: ENVO:2100002; material: ENVO:00002003 | host: Homo sapiens | place: USA | collected 2012 ...
CGTCTCGTGGGCTCGGAGATGTGTATAAGAGACAGCTCTGTATCTGCCTCTGCATCTACATCACTGGTATCAGTATCTTCAACATCGGCAGATGCTTCCTCTGTATCTGCTTCTACATCTTCAGGAATATCCTCAGGCATGTCCTCTACAATATCATCAGATTCTGTTTCTGTGTCCTCTGGTACATCTTCTGGAATGTCCTCTGGTACATCCTCAGCCATGTCCTCAACATCTGCTTCAGTATCTTCCGGTACATCTTCCGGGATATCCTCCGGCACATCCTCGGCCATGTCTTCAACATCTGCTTCGGTATCTTCCGGTACATCTTCCGGGATATCCTCCGGCACATCCTCAGCCATGTCCTCAACATCTGCTTCGGTATCTTCTGGTACATCCTCTGGTACATCCTCCGGGATATCCTCTTCTATGTCATCCGATACATCCTCTGGTACATCCTCTGGAATGTCCTCCGGTACGTCTTCCGGTACATCCTCTGGAATATCTTCCGGTATGTCGTCTGGAATGTCGTCTGGAATATCCGAACTCATATCAGCATCAGATACGTCCACATCAGCTGAAGTATCCATGCCTTCATCGAAACCTTCATCCATTGTTCATTCCTCCTTCATCAAGATTTCTGTAACGAATTTACAATTTGAACCTCTTTTACGGGGATTTTTGTGCCGTATTTGATTCTTCTCCAAAGCTGACACTTTACACAAGCAAGTAATTCCGGAGAAAATGGTTCATCATTCAATTCTGCTTTTACCAGGTTTGTTATATTGCCCAGCACCTTTTTTACAGGATCAAAACTTGTTGTTTCAGCTGTAAAATTGCGAACAAACAATCTACGAGCAATTTCTCTTGCCAGAATACGTCGTTCGTAATCACATGTACTTGAGCAATACTTTATGCACCCGCATTCAGGATACGGGCGAAGCATTTCCTGCTTATTCTTCCAATAGGTTGATAACTCTCGAATTCCTTCATCTGTCAACGTAATGCTTATATTGTTTTCCAAGCGATAGTCTGGAGTAATAACCTCTTCTGGTTCATCTAACTTATTAAAGAATAAGAACGCTTCACCTGGTTTCAAACGAGATAACCGCTGAATCTGTGCATCGGACATATTCATACTGTCAGCAATAATCTGTTTATCTGTTGCTTCGACAAGTCTGAAAACAACTTTCATATCAGTTAATGCAACCACATCCGTTGATACTTTTCTTGGTGACTGATCTGCAATTACAAGTCCAACTCCATACGATCTGATCTCTGCCAGCATTCTTTTTACCAATCCTTGCGCAATAGCGCTAGGGTTTGCATCCCCGGCATTTGTATCAGCATCCAAAAGAACATGTGCCTCTTCAAGAAGAATTACATTCTTCAATCCGCCTTCTCCGACATAATTAGAATTCACATATGCAAGAATAGACAGCAGAAGGAGCGAAATGATCAATGCCTTCTGATCGCTGTTTTCAATAGCTGCCAACTCTATAATTGTTGGCTTCTTTAGTAAGTCTTCAATCGGGATTGAAAAATAGTTATCAAACAGATTTACCAGACTCTTTAATCTAACAACACCGGCGCGACCAATGTTTTTGGCATCTCCTGTATATCCAATCTCATCAAATGTCTGCTGGAAGCACTTAATAAAATCAGAGATATTGAATGTTTTTCCTTTGTCATCAACAGTATATGTATCCAGCCAACGAAAATCCGAATAACAGTTATTGATAGATTCCTCAAAGATTTTATCCAATGGCGTTGACATCGACACGGCCGCAGCAAACGCTGTCTTCAGAGTAGATTTATAAGTTTCCAATTTAACATTCTTTGGAGGAACAAACGGATTGAACACAAACGGAGAAATGAAGTTTTTTCCAGGCGTAAATACTTGCAGGTCTGGAATACTCTGCACTAAAGCGCGATACTCGTTTTTTGCTGGCTCGATTACAAGGAATGGAATTCCGTGATCTTTCCATAAGCGATCTAGCAAGCCTACAGAAAAAGTAGTTTTACCTGAACCAGGAGTACCAACGACTAACATGTGCTTTGCAAGATCTTTCAGAGAAATACCAATGCTATCGTTATTAGAGGATGACTTAAGCAAGCCAATCTCAATATCACCTGCATTGATGAGATTGTTAGAATACGTCTTACTTGAACTATCTGTATTATTAACAGTCAAGCCCGCAGAAATTCTCTGCGTACCAAGCGGAAGCCTGAAAAATTCTGTAGCTTCTTCCGCAGTAATAACGTAAGGAAGTCTATAAAAGTTTACAAAATCATTGCGATATCCCCAGATTTGCTGATTGCGATCCGACTGGACTAATATCTCATTTACCACCCAAGGCAAAGCAATGAAATTTTCAATGATCTGCACATCAGCACCAGAAAGATACAGACTTTTCAGAGCAGGAACCTTGGTGGAGTCAAATGTCAAATGGCCATAAATCTTGGATGCAACATCTTCAATCGAACGATTATCACCAAATACCAAAATGCCGTATGAAAATAAGGCATTGTTTTTGTTTGCTTGATAGTATCTATATACTGATGCTAAAGATTCCGCAGCAGTAATACTCACATTACCAACACCTTGAGTCATAACACCTTTGCTCAAAGTATCCAGCACCTGAGCAAGTTGTGAAATTGCACCGTTCTCTTCAATAGAGAAGCGTGTAGGAGTTATTTGAAAAGAAACTGCTGTGTACGGATGCTCAATAAGGCTATTCACAATAGCACTCAGATCATGTGCGGAAGCCTCCAATTTATCAAATGCATAACACGCAGGGAGCATTTGATTCTGCATCATCTCTACACGCTCATCCTTGACAATAGAGCAAACTGTCTGAGACGGTACTTTGCCTAAAAGCGTAGTCAGACTGTTAGCATCCAATTCCGCAACACCATATTTATTCAATTTCAAGGCTGCTTCGCACGCAGATGCCATTCTATCTAGATTTTCATACACACGCTCCTGAGAAAAATCAATCGAACGTGCGATAATAAAAATGCGGATTTTTGCCTTATATGGCTGATTTAAAACTGGCTCTGTAACCCAGAGAGACTCCACAGATACCTCTGCGGAATTGTTATATGCAACCACAGCGCGATAGCTCTGATAAATCTCAGAAAGCATATTACCGAAGCTTAACCGAACCTCATTTTCAATATCTGCGGTTGTCGCATGACCGTCTCTTAATATGTCCACATGGGGAACTGAAGTCACTTCAAGAATTGCTGCACCAATAAATTCCCCGTTATTTGTTTCGATGCAAGAAATATTATTTAGCATATTTTTCCTCCTTTTTACGGATAATCAATGCCGCCCGGAGGGCCACATCTTAAAAGTCTATTAACGGCTTTATAACACCCAATGAGTAATCCATACTTTTTCAGTGCAAGGATTGCATATTCCGAACAACTTGGTGTATAGCAGCATCTCAAACGAGTCTCAGATTTTGCATACCGCTGGTAAACCCTAATAAACCAAATAAAAATATATCGTAACGTCAGCAGTAAAACTAAAAGCTGAGCTTTCCAGTAAATAGAAAACCAGTTTTGAAGCCGACTCGAATTTTCAAAAGTAATCCAGTTGGTTCTTTCAAACAGAAATAAAAGACCATAAGAAATAACCATTGTGGCTACGATAGCCAACACAACCACACCAAACGCCCTACCAAAGTGAATTTGAGGTCGGTAGAGCTTGTTTTCAGGTGCGGTAAGTTTATTGATCACCGGATCATTCACAAAATGCGGAATCTTTTTTTCTTCGCTCATACCTTTTCACCCAAACCTGTAATAAAAATAACGACCTTTGTTGCTACAAAACAAAGGTCGTTATACTCGTGCTAACCACGCAACAACTTTATTTTGCAGCGCAATTACATTTTCTTCTCGCGCAGTTTCTGCTTCATAGCCTGAATGATTGCTTCAGAATCGGAAACACCATCCATAGAAACAAAAATCTTGTCGCCAGGAACTACCATCTTGAACTTGTTGGTTTCAACCTCGAACTTGCTATCGCCAAGGCCATGCGCTGTTTCAGTCTCGGAAGAGGTAGAGAAAGAAGTAACATCCTTGTAGAAGAACTCATCAGTGCTCTCAGTCTTCTTATCCTCATCCATGTTGAAAGTATAGCGGTATACATAAATCTGAGTAGAGCTGAAGAACAGCCATGCAACCTGATATGCAGAGCTTACCCAGTTACCATTTGCTCTCTTCTTTGCAAATGCGTTCTTGAATACATAACCCTCGAATACTGCAGGCGGAATTTCACTTACTTCATCCTCATCCAGACCGATCTTATTGAGGGCTTTCTGACGGAGATTCAGGGAATCTCTCTTCTTGATGACCATCTGAGAATACTCGTCATCGCTCATGTTCTTGGAAAGGCATCCTTCCTGCTTGCAGAAGTATTCGATAACCTTTACCTGTTCTGCGTTCTTACCACGGCAATAATTTTTTAATAATGTTGCCTGATCCTGCTGTGCTGCCATAATTCATTTTCCTCCTTATTTATTACATTTTCTTCTCACGAAGCTTCTGTTTCATAGCCTGAATGATAGAGTCAGCATCCTTAATATCACCCATAGCCAGGAACAGCTTATCGCCAGGAACAACCATAGCAAACTGCTCGGAAGTAACCTCGAAAGTATTTCCACCGAGACCATGTGCTGTATCAGACTCAGACAGAGTAGAGAAGGAAGTAACGTCCTTATAGAAGAACTCATCGGTTCTCTCGTTCTTCTTATCCTCGTCCATGTTGAAAGTATAGCTGTACAGATAAACCTGAGTGGAGCTGAAGAACACCCAAGAAACCTGATATGCAGAACTTACCCATTTGCCGGATGCATTCTGCTTTGCATATGCATTCTTGTAAACGAAACCTTCAAACATTGCAGGCGGGATTTCGCTTACCTCATCCTCATCCAGACCGATCTTATCCAGAGCCTTCTTCTTGAAGTTCATGGAATCTCTTTTTGCTCTAACCATCTGAAGATATTCATCGTCAGAAATAGTCTTGGTCATACAACCTTCTTTACAGAAATACTCAACCGTCTTAACCTGCTCAGGTGTCTTGCCCTGACATACGGCACGAACGGCCTTCGCATTTGGAGAGTTGTATACTTTGGTGTAGTACACAACTGCTGCCGCAATAATAAGTACTAATAAAGCTCCCATTAAATTTTCCTCCTGTCGTCATTGGAATTCTTATGCTAGTGCATTATCAAAATGCATTTAGCCGAGATTAGATGCAATCCGGTCTTGCAACACCCAGAATTGCAAAAAGCTGTTCAATATCAAAATCTGATAATCCAGCATCAACTGCCATTTGTAATGCTTCCTGATAATTTGGTGAAGTTCTGAAATGCTTTCGTTCAAAATAATCGTATTTGATATACGCCAAATAGTAATAGTAGATTCCTTTTGGCTCGATCATCAGAGCGGCATTTATGTACTCAAGCACTTTATCAATGGTTGGTCTTTGATTTAAGAACGCTTTTTTGCCATTGAGCAAGCAAACCGCTGCATAGAAATACGTTTCCGAATCATCAAAATTATCTTCAATCGCTTTCTCGAATGCTGCCAGCGCTTTATCATACATTTTCAACTTCAGATAACACATTGCTACTGACTTGTTAAGATCCGTATTATCTGGATTTTCACTTAATGCTTTTCTGTATGCCCCTGCGTACTTGTTTACCTCAGGTAACGGCATGGAATAAACACTATTGAACGTAGAAATTACAATAGGCTTATGACACCAATCACACTCTTTCTGACCTGTAGATACTCTTGCACCGCAGCCAGGGCAATTCAATTCAACTACTTCGTGTGCCATTATGTTCCCTCCTTTCTACGATCAACATTAAGCACTTCTTTTAATTCCGGTGACAATGCACCAGATGCTTCTAGAATCGTGGATGTTTTTTCATTGAACGCGAACACCAGAATAATTGAAAGGAATGTATTCCATGACATCTTTCTTTTGCCGGTTTCAATAGTTGAATAAGTCTGTCGAGAAATGCCGATAATATTGCTTAGGTCTTCCTGTGACAAACCAATTTTAGCCCTCAAAACAGGCAGTTCTTCTGTCAGCAATCCTATGAGCTTATCTTTATCTAAATCCGACATGGTCACATTCTTGCTATATTCTCCCAAAGCTGACCTTCCTTTCTTACTTATTTTCGCAGAGTATCAAACTCTCGGCAAAAGGCTTGATTTTCCTTGGTAATACGGCACTTTTCCTTAATGCAGACGGCTTATTTGACGGCAAATAACTCAGAAAGCTTATCCATGTTTTTCTGTTTCAGTTCCATGGATGGGTGAACATATCGGTTCAACGTGATGCTGACATTGGCATGCCCCAGGATTTCACTGAGGCTTTTTACATCAAATCCTACCTCGATGCATCTGGTAGCAAAGGTATGACGGAGTGTATGGAAATGAGCATCCCGGATACCGCACCGTTCCGCAAGTGCTTTGAAGCGGTTCTGCATGGTACGCGGCTCAACATATCTGTTCTTATTTCCGGTCAGCACATAGCCCTCCTTTACTGTCTGCTTCATTAGTTTTTCACGCAGTGTACTTGCTATAGGAATATCTCGGATGGAACACTGGCTCTTCGGCTCTGCTATCAAAATCGCAGTTTTCTTTTCGCCGCCCGGTGTCTGTATCCGCTGCATTGTCCTGTGAATATGGATCATATTGTTTTCAAGAGCAATATCATCCCAAGTCAGCGCACATAGTTCTCCGACTCTTATTCCTGTGAACAGGCAGATGTAGATTCCCAATCCTGTAAAATCCAGTTCTTCCGTAAGTTCTGAAATCAGAAGCTGCTGTTCCTGAACACTCAGCACCCTAAGAGGTGCGTTTTTTACTTTCACGGATACATCCAGAGCGGTGCGATCTGTCATGTATTTCATTCGGGAAGCGTATTTGATGACGGCTTTAGTAAGAGACAGCACATCGGCTACCGTCTTGGCGGCAAGGCCGCTCTGATCTTTACCGCCGGATTCCATCAAATCATTGCAGAGAGCAGAAACTGCCGAATAATCAATTTCGCTCAAGTTTGTATTTCTAAGTCGAGGAACAATGCTGCATTTTAGAATGTTCCTATATTTGATCCAGGTCGATTCTTTTACTGATGTCTGGATGGAACGGAGCCACATCTCTGACACTTCAGAAAACAGTGCGTCTTTCACCGTAGAAGCTGACGGCTTATTTTCTTCCAGGGCATACTCGGCTCTTTTCAGAATAAGCTGTTTCTTTACCTCAGAGTATGATTTTGAATATACATATCCGTATATTGCTTTCTTGCCGTCACGGCCTTTTACATATCTGCCTTCCCATCTGCCATCTTTTCGTTTGTAGATATTTTCGCCTTTTCTCGGCATGAGATCACCTCCATGTATGACTATAACGATGACGGCAAATAACGGTCTCCACTCATTAAAAAATTCTATTTAAATCCAAATGTTGACAAAATTTCTGAAATTACACGAGCGACATATTGACAAATACGGCGACAATGTGTAAAATATAAATGGTTTTGGGCTAGGACAGGACCATGCTGTCATTCGTAGAGTTTGATACTCTGCGAAATTTTTTTAGCCGTCAAACCCCATCTGCACGTCCGTCTATAAGTCACTCTGAATGGACGTAAAGTCAAGTTATATCTGCACAATAAAAATCACCCGGAACTGACCTGCAAAAGTCGGCTCCGGGTTTCGTTTTGTGTCCATATTTTCTTTACTCTTCCACTTCCATCTGAAGACCGGATTTCAGTTCTACCACGATCTTCTCATCGAAAATGGTGATCCTCTCAACAAGCCTTCTGGCGAGGGCTTCGCTGTACTCCGTAACGGCTGCGGGCATTTCTTCCAGAAAAGCAATCATGTCGTTCATTCGTGCCTGCAGGTCAGTTCGCTCTGCTGCCTCGGCAAGGATGTCCTGACGGTCTCCTCGAAGGTCATCCATCTGAAGCCCCAGTTCTTCCACCAATGCGTTATCGCCGGAGTTGTCGATCATCTGCTGCTGAAGCTCTGCAAGCTGTTCATCTATCGCTGCAATCCTTGCTTCCAGGTCATCAAAGACCGTTTCCTGGATGTTCGTTTTCAGAAGAGAGATGACGGTGTTCCTTCTTGCATAGGCATCGTTAACTGCCGTGACGATTGCTCCTTGCAGAACTTCTTCTTTTACCGTCCTTGCCGGACAGTCAAAGTCCATCTTTCCCTTGAGGACTCTGCTGACGCATCGCCAGACCGTGGATTTGCAGCCTCGGTTGTTCCATTTCACTCGGCGGTAGATGTCTCCGCAGTGTCCGCAGAACACCATGCCGGAGAGTGCGTACTTGCTGCTGTAAACTCTGCGTTTGCCGTCAGGATTCAGATTGGCTCGTCTGGCAATCTCTGCTTTGACCTTCATAAACACATCCCTGTCAATAATGGCTTCATGGCTGCCTTCCACATAGTATTTCGGCATCTCACCGTTATTGGCGGCACGTTTCTTGTCCAGGATGCTGACCGTGTAGGTCTTCTGCAGAAGGGCATCGCCGATGTACTTTTCATTGGTAAGGATCTGATGGATGTTGCTCTCATGCCATTTCAGATGTCCCGCTCCGTTGGGAATGCCGTCTGCTTCCAGGCTTCGCTTGATCTGCAGCAAGCTTGCACCCTCCAGATACTCCCGGTAGATGCGGCGGACGATCTCTGCCTGCTCCGGGTCAATGACCAGATTGCCTTCCGCATCCTTGGTGTAGCCTAAGAACCAGTTGTGGTTGATCTGCACCTTGCCTTGCTGATTGCGGTACTGAATGCCCATCCGCACATTGGCTGACAGGGATTCCGATTCCTGCTGTGCAAGGGAAGCCATAATGGTCAGCAGAACCTCGCCCTTGGAATCCATGGTGTTGATGTTCTCTTTTTCAAAGAAAACGGCGATGTTCAGTGCCTTCAGCTTTCTTGTGTACTTGAGGCAGTCCAGCGTATTTCTGGAAAATCGGCTGATGGACTTGGTGAGTATCAGGTCGATCTTTCCTGCTTCGCAGTCTGCGATCATGCGGTTGAACTCATCTCGCTTGGCGGTGTTGGTGCCTGAGATACCGTCATCGGCGTAAACCTCAACCATCTGCCATTCCGGCTTGCTCTCGATGTACTCCGTGTAATGGCTGACCTGTGCCTCGTAGCTGGTCTCCTGTTCTTCGGAATCGGTGGAAACACGGCAGTAAGCGGCAACCCTGACCTTCTGCACCTGGGCGGTTGCTCTCTGTGAACCGACTCTTCTTCGTGCTGGAATGACGGTAACATTCTGTGCCAGTGCCTGCATTTACTTCGCCTCCTTTATCTGACTGTAGGCATATTCTGCCTGCTTGATGGGATCATGGTATTTCGGAGCGGTGCGCTTCATGGCAAACCTTGTAGGAATCACCGTTGTTACCGCCTCCTTCGTGTATCTCGTACCCTTGTAAAGGGCATCTCTTCTCAGCCTTTCGGCTTCCACTGCCTGGGCGATCTCGGCGGTAAGTATTGCAGGGTAGAAATCGTCTCCAAGGTAGCGTGGGTTCTGCATCAGTCTCTTGACACCACTGTGCTTCATCTCCAGCCCAACATCTTTTGCCGCCTGGACAAAGGACATGCCGGAAAGGTAGTTCTCACACAGCTTTCGCAGGTTGGCAGCCTGTTCTTCGTTGATGACCGCCGAACCGCCCACAATGTCATATCCGTATGGTGTGTGCTTCATAATCAAATCCTTTCCCGGAAGACGGGTCCGCATTTCATGTCGAATCCAATCTCCGTTCTGCTGTAAACGATGACCCTGTCCACAAATCTTGTGAAAAGGTCTTCGTCAAATTCTGTCATCATGGAAGCTCCCGAAGTGTAGTGGAGGATATCTTCCAGTGCTTCCTTCTGCTTACTGCCGCCGCTGATCTTTGCGATGATGGCATCCTTCTCGGCGGTAAGCCTTGCACTCGCATTCAGAAGCTCATCATTCTGCTGTGCGTAGACCGCAGGGTCAAGGTAGCCCTTCGTAAAAAGCTGTGTGATCTGCTGTCTCTTCTGAAGGTTCTTCTCAAGCCCCTCTTCCAAGGCTGTAAACTCATCCAGGTACTCTGCCTTTTCAGCAGTCTTCAGTGCATTTGAGAAGGGAAGAAGGACCTTGTCCCTTGCGAAGATCAGCTTGTTCATCATGGTCGTAAAGGCCGCCATGATGCTGTCTTCCCGGACGGACTTCATGGTGCAGGCATCTTTATCGTCCAGGTGGGTGGTACAGACATAACCGAAGTAATCTCCGATCTTTCTGCGTTTCCACACCGCTCCGCAGTCTCCGCAGATGACCTTGCCCGAAAATGCGTATCGGTTCTGGTACTTCCGGCTGTCGGCATAGATACCTTTCTCAGCGGCATTCCTTGCGATCATGTCGTTGGCGGCATCAAAGTCCTCATGGCTGATGATGGCTTCATGATGCCCCTGTGCGAAGAACTGGTCTCTTTCACCGTTGTTCCTGCGGCGGGTAAAGGTATCATCGGAGTAGGTCTTCTGGAAAATAACATCCCCTGTGTACTTTTCATTTTTAATCATGCCGTTAATGGTATGACCCGTCCATCTGCCGCCTCGCTTGGTAGGAATGCCCCTGGCGTTCAGTGCCTTGGCAATGTGCGTTGTACTGCTGCCGGAAAGCACCTCTGCGAAGATCCACTTCACGATCTCGCTCTGCTCCGGATTCACCACCATCTCGCCATCTGTGTAATCGTAACCGTAGGGAGGATAGGCGATCTTGTAGGTGCCATTGCGGAAGCGTTTCTGAATGCTCCAGGTCTCATTCTCGGAAATGGAGCGGGATTCGCTTTCTGCCAGACTTGACAAAATGGAGAGCAGCAGTTCGCCCTCCATCTTTCCGGTGTCGATATTCTCTTTCTCGAACAGGATGTAAATGCCCATGCTGCAGAGCTTGCGGACAGTCTCAATGCTCTCCACCGTGTTTCGGGAAAATCGGCTGATGGATTTGACGATGATATAGTCGATCAGCCCTCTCTCGCAGTCTGCAAGCATGGAAAGCAGACCGTCTCGCTTTGCCATCTTGGTTCCGCTGATGCCTTCATCGTAGTACAGTCCTGCGTATTCCCAGTCCCTGCGGGAACGGATCAGAACTTCGTAATGGTTCTTCTGGGCATCCAGGCTGATAAGCTGTTCTTCGGAGTCTGTGGAAACTCTGGCGTATGCTGCCACACGCAGCTTTCGCACCGCTCCGGTATCGGCTGCCTCGATCTTTGTTATCCGTTTCATAGTCTCGGTCTCCTTTCTTTCAGGGTAGTCTATATATCACTCTGAAGTGTCTAAATAGCAAGTTATATCTGTTCAGATACGAGAGAATAACGGGGAGAAAGTTCGCCGATTTTTCTCCATGATCTTGTTGAATTCATCCACAGAAATCAGCCCTTTTTCAAGCAGCTTCTTTGTGAGATTTTCTGCCAGGATGTAGTTGTATTCGTTCTGCAGTTCAGCATCGGTAGGACGTGAAGCTTCCACTCTGCTGCCGTCAGCACCTTTTATCGTAGTAATATGCATAAAATCACACCTCCTACCGGGTAGCCTTGGCAGGAGGTGAAATCTTACGGTTTCTCAATCTTTTTTATAAAAATCACAGGTGTACCCATCAGCACGGAGCAGAAGTCCCTCTGCCCAGGCAGGCACCCTTGCCATCTGCTCACAGACAGCATCAAGGCTCATGCGTGGATCAGCTTCGATGATCACTTCATCATGCACATGGGCTACGATACTGCAGCACTGAAGTGTCCGCATGGCATACATCAGAATGTCACGGCTTGTTGCCTGGACGATGTTCTCCACAAACTTGGGGCCGTAGCTTTCAAGCCTCTCCCATTTCTTTGTGCCGCCGACACCCTCGTAGGTCACGGATTCACCGCCGAATTTGTTCTCTCCCATACGTGGCTTTACATAGGAAAGGACTCTGCCGGAAGGAAGCTGTATAAACAGCATTCCGCTCCTGCAGCAGAAGCTGATGCCGTGGGTGGACTGGGTTGTCTTTTCCTTGATGGTCTTTTTGACCGCACTGTCCACATCCCACCAGAAACGGACGATGTTCGGGTTGGACTGTCTCCATGCAGATACCAGGTCAGGAAGTTCCTCCTCGGTCAGCCCCATCTCAAGGGCACCCATAGCCTTCAGCGCACCTACGGAACCGCCGTAACCGAGTGCCAGTTCCGCGATCTTGCCCTTCTGTCTGAGGTGACCATTAACGCCGTGCTTCTCTACAGGCACACCAAACATCTGCGATGCCGATGCACAGTAGATATCACCGCCGCTCTTGAACACCTCGGATCGCCAGTTTTCTCCTGCAAACCAGGCAATGACCCTCGCCTCAATGGCAGAAAAGTCCGCCACGATGAAGTTCTTATCTGCCGGAGGGATAAAGGCGGTACGGATCAGCTGTGACAGGGTATCCGGGATATCATCGTAAAGCATATCCAGAGCATCATAATTGCCGCACCTCACCAGACCTCTTGCTTCAGCCAGGTCGGACATATGGTTCTGAGGAAGGTTCTGCAATTGCACCAGCCTTCCGGCGAAGCGGCCTGTTCGGTTGGCTCCGTAGAACTGGAACATCCCTCTGACACGATTGTCGGCACACACCGAGTTCTGTATTGCCTGATACTTCTTCACCGATGACTTGGCAAGCTGCTGACGCAGAGCAAGCACCTCTGCCAGATGGTCAGGGGCATCTTTCATGAGTGCCGCTACTGCCTTCTTGCCGAGGGTATCCGTCTCCAAGCCATTGTCTGCAAGCCATCCTTTCATCTGAACCACCGAATTCGGATTATCCAGTTCCGTCAGTTCCTGAATTGCCGCAGTCAGGCTGTCACGAGATACACGGTCGATCTCGATGCACTGCTCCACAAAAGGCATGTCCACCAGAATGCCTCTGTCATTGATCTCCTGGTCAAGATGATATTCATCCCACACCGAATCCGGCACAGGAAACTTCACAAGCCTTTCCTGTATCTGCATCTCTGCTTCCACATCACGGATGTTGTATGCCTTGAAGCGGTTCCACTTTTCCATATCATGCTCCGGCAGGTTTCTCGTTCTGCCGCCGTTGGTCTTAGTGGGACTGCATGGCACACAGAAATAGCGGATCAGGTCTTTGCCCTCGGTCAGCTTCTGCTTTTCAAGTCCCAGTACAGCTCCCACACCCTCCAGAGATAAAGGCAGCCCCATGTAAGCAGACCATACCATGCTGCATTTCCAGCCTTCCGGAGCAAGGTATTCTCCGGTCGGATAGCCTAAGAACCTGGACAGACAGATACGCTCGAACTGTGCGTTGAATGCCCACTTGGTAACAGCTTCATCTTCAAGGGCATCGTGTATCTCCTTCGGCAGTGTCTCCCCGGAAGCCAGGTCGATCACTTTCACCTCGCCGCCGTCCACGCTGTATCCGAACAGCAAGATCTCGAAATCCGGAGACTCCACATAGCGGTACACACCGGACTTGGCAAGGTTGACCGAAGAAAATGTCTCAATATCGATTTCTAAATTCTTCATATTCGCCTCCAATGAAAAAAGAGGCGGTACAGAAATCCATCTCCATACCGCCTCCGTCATGTGTGTAGTTACCGGATTACTTGTCCATCTGCTCCATGCGCTTCAGGTGATACTCGGAGTCACGCTTTGCGGATTCCTCTTCACGTTTCTCACGCTTGCGGTCATGGATGAAAGTCTCCACTCCCACCAGCACCCAGGAGAGAACGGCGAGGCAGAAGCATCCGAGCAGGATATTGACAAGGACAGTGCTTACCATAACAGAATCCATCTTCGCACCTCCTTAAGCCAGGAAATCGTCATCGGCGAGAGTGCTGAAGTCATCTGCCGCAGAGGTCTTGCCGCCGAGAGGCTCACCGTCACGGATCTTCTGGATGTTGCCCAGGCCACAGGCGATACCCTTGTTGCCGTTGGAGTTGAAAGCGTAGAAGTTGAGACTGACACGGGCGTAGCAGCCGGAGTACACCTCACCTCTGTCCAGGATAGGCTTCACAGCACGGTCAACGATCTGAGGTGCAGTGGTGCTGTTGGCATTGATGAAGTAATGACCCTTATAGGCCTCATCCTCACGCTCCACATCACCGTCACGGAGAGGAGTCTTGATAGCCGCCTTGTTAGGCTTCTTGCCGCCGAACTTGGCGATGCCTTCCTCGATGGCAGCATCGATCGCTGCGTTGACTGCGTTCACAGTCTCGGTGTCGCTCTTAGGGATAAGTACGGAAACGGAATACTTCTCCGCACCGCCGTTGATGGAAACAGGCTCCCAGCCGTGGAAGTAAGAGAGACGAGTGTTGATACCGGTAATAACCTTGGTCTTATTAGAAATAGCCATAATAAAAATCCTCCTTAGATTTCGTCAAAGTCGTTTTTGGCGTCTGATACGTTCATAGCCGGACGCTTGTCCGATGCAGGTACGAGTGTCGGCTTGCCCGGTGGTTTGTAAATGAGGTCACCGAGAATTTCCTCAAATTTGGTCTTGCCCATCATCTTCTGCATTTCCGTCATAGGAATCAGGGACTGACGGTAGATGTCTGTGTAGCCGTGTTCCTTTGCAGCTTCTGCGACCTTTGCCTCATCACGGTACTTACGGACGGAGCGCCCTTCGACCACCTTAAATCCGTCCCACTCCTTGCCGTGATTTACGGCAGCGTCAGTGGCATATGCTGTGATCTCGTTTGCCCATTTTGTAAGGTCCGGGATGATTGCGAGGATCTCTTCAATCTCCGCATCGGTCAGAAGCGGCGGGAGTCTGAATTCAGACTGTGCCAGCTTCAGCTTCTCTTCGGCTCTTGCCCTGCACCTTGCAGATGCTCTGCAGAAGGTACACCATTCGCCGGGAACATAGGCTCCTTCGCCGTTATAAGCCAGGATGGCTTTCGGCTTCAGTTCATTTTCTGCCCACTCCTTCAGCTGAGAGGTTGGGATAGTCCAGGTACTGACGTTCTCACGTCTCGGCTGAAAGATGCTCATGGATACTTCCTTGATGTCATAGAGGGCATCGTAGAGTTCCAGGGCACCGAGCGCATACAGCATCATCTGCGGATTGTCCACTGCATCAACCAAAACACCGAGTCCGTATTTGAAGTCGATGATGTGGAGGGTATCGTCAGAAACGATGATGCAGTCTCCCGTGCCGAAGCCATCCGGTACATAGCAGGAGAAATCCAGGTGCTGTTCGATGAGGATGATCGGGTCGGTGCAGACCTGCTTTGCCGCCTCATACTGCTCCATAACGAACTGAACATAGCCGTCTGTGCATTCTTCCATCTCATCGGAGTCATACTCGGATGCAGGACGTCTGCTTCTCTTTTTCAAAGCCTTCTTCAGCTTGTGTTCGCACAGAGCGTGTGCGGCAGTTCCTTCTTTTGCCGCTTCCGAAGAGGTGTTCTCAAATTCCAGCTCCAGTCTTGCCGACGGGGAGCAGTTGAGCCACCTGTGAGAACCGGAAGCGGATAATACTGCGTGTTTTCCCATTAGCCCAGTTCCTCCGCATCCTTAAGGACTGCCGCATAGTCTTTTGCATCGATCTCGCTCAGACGGCTTGCACCGTACTTGCCGATGATGGCTCTGACTTCTGCCGTGTGTCCTGCCTGGCTCTTTTCAGCCAGAACGCTTCTGATCTGCTCCAGGGAAATGGAAGGCTTCTCTTCCACCGCAGGCTTTGCCTCGATAGCCTTCGGCTGCTGTACCTGATTCTCCGACAGACCTTCCGTCACGGCATTGCATACTGCCTGGACACTGTCAGATAAAGTACGCAGATCCTGAACTACCTTCAGCATCAGCTGGGCAACATCAAGAATCAGCTTTACCTTATTCACCGCTCATACCTCCTTTCCCAGTTTCGCAGATGGAGACTTCATCAACGCTGTCACCCGGAATCAGAATGGTCACTCTCTGCTTGCTTCCGAAAAGGAAACGCAGAAGATGTTCTCTGATGCTGATGGTGCGGCAGGTGACGATGCCTGCATTCTGCGGTGCTTTTGAAACACTGATCCTCAAATTGTGTCTCATGACTGCTTCCTCACTTTCCGAGGGGCTGTATCGTTGTATCCCTCTATCCGGTAGCCTTGGGAGAGGCCGAAATCTTACGGTTTTGAAAAAACTTTTTTGATTTTTTCGGATGGGTTCTGCTCCCTCTGTATGGAAGCCTTGGGAAGGCGGGTAATCTTACGGTTTCAGAAAAAAAGATAAAAAAATAAGACCCACAGGAATCTCCGAAGAGAAACCCATGGGTCTTAGAAGGGATATATTCAGATTACACTCTCACTGCGTAATCAAGCGAGCTCCATCCCGCACCGCTCTTGAGCCTGCCCCAGCCGGAAGCAGAACCCTGACCGCCCCTCACTTCCATAATGGTGAAGATGCCCTTGCCAGTATACTTTCCGGTTCTGGAGTAGTTCGTGCCGGCTCCCATGCGGATATTGAGGTCACTGATATCAACTCTCACAAGGAAAGGAACAGCAGGCTTCTGAACTTCGGGATAGACTGCCTTGCCGTTCTGGTCATAGACTGTGTATCCCGGATTCTTGTCCGCACAGGCTTTCGCATTGGCAAGCACCTTATAGGCACCGAGCTGAGTCTTGGCATCCGCCCAGGACTTACGGACACGGTAATAGCTGTCCGCTGCTTCTGTCTTTATATCATACTGGGTGAGATTCCATCTTTCGATGATGCTGCAGAGATTGTTCACATAGGAACTGGAAGTGGCATAACCGCCGTCCTTAATGATTTGCACCGCCTTCTTGTAATTGGTACAGTCCTTAAGGCCGTTATAGCGGAGTGCGGAGCCGTTCTTCGCACCAAGCAGATATGCGGAGTGGTCTGCGATGGAATCCTCCACCTTCGCATACTTGCGGAAGTCGGCAGTAATGGTGATCATCTGACCGTTTTCCTCTTCCTGCGTCTGCTTGGTATAGATGCCCTTGCCATCCCAGGCAGAACCGCTCCAGGAATTACCGGAGAGAGACTTCTTCATACCGAAGCAGTTGTTGGCGTTCTGTGCCAGTTCACTCTTGCCGTAGCTGGACTCCAGGATAAACTGGGCAAGGGATACGGAAGCGAGGATACCGCTCTTCTTCTGATCTGCAGTAAAAAGAGGCCCTACCTTTGCGATAACATCTGCCTCAGAGAGATTTTTGAAAGCAGATGCCTGAGTACCGAAAGTCTCCGGGACAGAAGGTGCAGGCGCAGACGTTCCGTTCATCTTTGCTTTGACCTCCTGACGGAAAGCCTCCATGGTATAGCCCATCTTAAGGCCGTTCCAGAGATGCTCCGGATCACCATGGTTGGAAGCCACACCCTGTGCATGACCTTCTCTGTGAGAAATGATGTCGGTGAGCGGATTCAGACCGTACTCCTTGCAGAGCATGGCAAAGAGTTCTACCGCCGCCTCATAAGTACGCTTTGCCACAGCCCTCGCAGTCGCAGTATCGGAGCAGGTAAAAGAAGAGCCTCCCGTATACTTGATACAGGCAGGCTCACACATTTCCACACCGATATGCGTATTGTTTGCAGCACCGCCTGCATGCCATCCGCGATGATTCCACGGAAGGGTCTGATAAACAGTGCCGTCATTGCCGTCAATGAAACCGTGGACACAGGCACGATCAAAGGATGCACTGTTCCAGGAATGAATAAAGACCGATGCCCTCGGCTGGGGGCAACCAACCGAGTGAAGCATCAGTCCTTTTACTGTGATCTTTCTCCCTGCCGTATAGCAGGGATTCTTTGTAAGAATAGACTGTACGATATTCATATTATTTGTCCTCCTTATCTTCAGCACGGTCGTGGAGCTGCTCCAAAACGACCTTGATTTTCTCCGGCACAGGCAGACCGAGGTGTGCTGCATTCTCCATCAGAGAAACACCCTCATTGGAGATATAGAAAAAGATCACAGCGGTACGAAGAACGCTGCCTGCTCCGATAACATTGACATCCAGAATGTTGGCAATGCCTACGAGCAGGAAGATCAGCACCTTACGGCAAATACCACGAAAGCCCACCTCGCTGGAAAGGCTGTGGTCATTGATGGCACACATGACACCCGTGATGTAATCAATTGCAACAAAGGCAATCAGTGCATACAACAGACCATCACACCCTCCGAGAAACCAGCCGAGCCATCCGCCGACGGCCGTGAACATCAACTGAATCATGTTCCAAAATTCCTTCATGATAAATCCTCCGTTTCAAAAAATTAGAGCCATGCCAGTTTTTTCGGCATGACCCCTGTGTTGGTGGCATCAAGCCATGCCTGATACCATTTAGTAAGTTCGAGTTTCTGCTTTACGGTCAGTGTTTCGTACCATAGCAGACCTCTATTGATAACAGGAAAACACTCTTGCTCTCTGAGCAGACGAATCTCGCTGACCTTTTTGGTCTTCTCAAGCATCGTTTCCCACACATCGTTGAAGGTGACCTTTCCTTCAGTAATGCCATACGCTTCGTAATGTGATTCAAAATGCTCGATATTTTCCGGGTCAGGCACTTCAATGCCGCCCACAAGATTGCCGACAAGAGCATAGCTTTCCACATATCCGTTTTCATTCAGTAGTATATACATCAGCATCTCCTCCTTTAGTTGATTCCATAAATCTTCAAAATCTGCCCGGAACCGCTGCGGCCTTTATATGCCAGTGTGGCTGTCGTACCGGAGTACGAAAGATTGAAGGAGTAATAATTTGCTTCATCTGCAAACTGATAAGACACTGCACTGGTAGTGATGACAGATTTCGGAATCACAACAGTACATCGAGAAGACGATGATGATGGCTGGCCTATAATGATATAGAAATTGTAGCTGCCGTAGTTAAAGGTCGTACTGCCGGTAGTCAAAGTCCCCGTATAAAGCTGAGTGGCCGATATACCGAGGTTCGTTCTCGCACCTGCTGCTGTAGTTGCACCCGTTCCGCCATAGGCAAGCCCCAATGCATTTGTCAATGTGATGCTGTTCCATGAATTTCTGTCATAAGCCGCCTTGACCGCAGATGCCGTTGCCGCCAAAGTTGTACTTGTTGAAGAAGTGCTTGAGGACAGCTTTGTGATACCGTAGTAGGTTGTAGTTGCCCACGACTGTACGAGAGCAACCCAGCTTGTACCATCATATACAACCATGACTGCCTGGCCTGCCTTCCAGGCATAAGCCTGAATTGCGGTAGTTCCATATGCCACAATTGGCTTGGCTCCGGTGCTGTTCACATTTAAGGTTGGGGAGGCGGCACTATTCGTGTTTGAAAACTTGACCAATACTGCAGCCCCGGTTGTCAGTTTGAAGCCAGTGCAGACAGCAACCTTGGCAGCCGTAGCGGAAGCCGTGGAGCAGGTCGCATAGACAATTCCAGCACTTGCGGGCGCTTTAGCTTTGATGTAAGCCTCCAACAACATTCCATACACCTTCACATCCCATGCATCTGACACCTCAAAGCACTGATCTGTTTCTGCAACCTTTCCCACAGCAACCCCAAGGCCACCACTCTTAAAGTCCATAACAACCGATGCTGTGGACAGAGTATCCGTAACCTCAATACTGGTAAAAGCATCCGTCAGCTTGAATTTGACTTCATAGGAAGATTCTGCAGAAATATTTCCACCGCCAAAAGTAAATGCAGTACCAGAGATGAATGTCTTACTGGCATTTGTCCAGGATGTTTCGGTTGTTTTCCTGTAGTAGGTTGCCGTGGTGATTGTATTCTTACTGCTGCAGGATGCATAGCTGAAGTTGACCGTAGATTTGACATAGGTGCCGCTGTCGGAGGCTGTTCCTGCACTATTGCATCTCTGGGAGATATACTTGGAAAAACTCGGTGCAGAGTATGCCACCACAGAAATCGTTACCGTAGCATTAGCTGACACACGTCCTCTTGAATCCGTAACAGATGCCGTAAAAGTAATCGTTCCTGATGTATTCAAAAATCCAGTCGTGAACGATGACGCCGTACTGGAATAACCGCCTCCCGTGATGCTGTAGGAGGAGATAGTTGAGCCGTATGCTCCAGCCGCACCATTGATGGTAAGCGTTGCTTTTGACTTCGACTGTACATAGATTTCCCATGAGGTCGGTACCGTTCCATCCACTCTTGCCGCAGTCAGACTTGTAATAGTCGGTTTCACCGAAGACGGCACTGTAAGAGTCATAGTACAGGTCTTTGAGCCGACTTCCGTAGTGCCGCTATAGGTCTTGCAGGTAATCGTACACTTGCCGGACACCGCATTTGGTATCTGATTTGCCAAGGTCAATGTCGGAGTCCACGATACCGATGTAGATGTGGTCTTTGTTGCAATCGTTCCAGTGGCATTGCCAAAGGAATAGGTCAGTGTGTGTGTAAATGAGGACGATGCCCTTGTGATCGTGATCGTTGATGCTGAACCCATATTGACATTGGTTGCCGAAATGGTGGATGCTCTCGGAATTGTGGTAAGTGTATGTGTTCCGCTTGCGGTTGCACTGACAGCATAGGTATAAATACCTGCCTCACAGCTTAATGAGAAGGACTTCGTACCATCCGAATTGTGTGCAATCGTAGCTGTTCCACTGGCCACGGTTGTGGTGTTTCGCAGTTCGATTCGAGGTTCACTATTATAAACAGTCACACCATTGATGACAGCCTTGAATGCACCGGACATAACATATCCGCTTGCAGAGCCAGAGCCTTTCAGCGTCCATGAAATCGTAGAAGTGTTTTTCTCAACACTCTGACTGCTTAATGTCCAGGATAAAGTTAGGGAGCGCCCCTCCACTTCATTTGTTGTAATACTTCCGCTTGAAGCCATGTGTCATACCCCCTTAAGACGTTACTGCTCCTCGCCATACGATGGAGAGGTTTCCCGAGCTTCTCGGAATAAAGTCAAACCAGCCTCGTTCTTCCGTACCGAGAGACAGCCTGTACCGAATCTCGGCATTGGTGATAACCAGTGACTGGTTTGAGATATAGGCGATGGTCTGACCGTTTTCCTTGAAGGCAAGCTGTTCATTGGACAGCTCTGCTGTGAAGGAGTTTCCGACCTTGCCCAGTTCGATGAGTGCCCCTCGGAAACGGATATATTCCTCAAGGAGCTGCTGATTGGATGCGACATTGCCTTTGATCTCATCGGTGATGGTGGTGAAGTCCATACGGATCTCACTGCTGTTCTGCGTAATGCTGGACTGGAAATCCTGCCTGATGGGCTCCATATCCGTCCGTGAAATGTAGGTATCACGCACCTCACTGATAATCTCATTGGAAGATTTGGAGATCTCCGCATAGCACTCATGAACCAGAACCTTCAGAGTCTCCACTTCTTCCACCGCTTCTTCGTAGGCAGCCACATTCTGAAATGTCTGCTGACAGCAGGTCAGAAGTGCCATGCGATCACCCCCTTAATTGGAAACATCACACTGCAGTGTCATGATGCTGTCGATGTCTGCCGCAGAAAGATAGATAACCTTTCCGGTCTTTCCGAAGGTGACTTCCTTGCCATCCTTGTCCTGGGCATACCAGGTATAAGTGAGGGACTGCTTATCCGTAGTCGCTGCCCATGCCGTACCGCTGTATTTCATGAGGGTCACGGACTTCGCGGAATGATCGATTTTATACCAGTAATCACCGCTCTTCGGAGTGGAAGGCGCAGTCTCGGAAATGATACCCTTCAGTTCATCCACTTCCTTCTGATTGGTACGGACGATGATGTAAGGCACCACGCCGCCGAGATTGTTCTTCACGGTGAAGCCTCCGATGGAGAGCATCTCAGATACATACGGGTCGGACTTATCTTCCACCGTAATGACATCAACATAGTTTTTGCTGCTGTAGGTCATGGTACAGCGGTAAGACTGGATATTTACGATATCCGAACCAGATACAGTCAGTGTGGATGCTGTTGCACCGCTGATGTTCGTCCAGGTGCCGTTCACATACTTAGCCCACTGATAGGTCGCAGATGTGATGGCAGTCGTTCCGCTGTATGCAGAGGTCGCAAGAGTCAAAGAACCGGACTGGTTCTGAACCACGGTGCCGTTCGGTGCATACACGGAGAACACAACAGCGGAAGTACCGTTACTGCCTGCCTTGGACTTCGTCCAGGTAAATACCTTTGTTACGGTATTGCCGGAGATGGTGAAGGTCAGGGTGATATCTCCTGTCAGCGTTGCCGTCGCACCCAGATCAGAGGAAGCTGCTACCGACAGCTCCACCTTTCCGGCTGCGGATGCCGTTGCAGCTGTATTGGTCTTTAAGGTAATGCCCGTCGGCAGTGTTCCCACCGCACAGGTACAGGCAGTCTGCGTAATGCCCACATATCCGGTAAACGGAATGGTAATGGTCGATGCCGCAGAGGTCTTGCCCGCAGAGGTGCAGGCAATTGCCTGGTTCTCGTTGCCCAGGATGACAGAAAGACCGCCGGAACCGGTAGCACCCTTGCCGCCGTCCGCGCCCTTGGCACCGTCATACATCTTGGTGATGGTAATGGTGTCGTAGACATCGGAATCAGAGGTAACGCACTTGATCTGAGCCACGTTGTTGACAAATACACTGTGGGTAGGCTTGACCACAAGGGTGCCGCCTGTGATGGAAGTATTGTCGGAAGTGGTCGGATAGTTTGCCCATGTGCCGGAGCTGTTCTTGTACTGCCACTTGCTGATGGTCACGCCCTGCACCTGTGCAGTCAGGGTTGCCTGAGTTGCACCGACAAGAGTGGAACTGGTATCGTACTTGAACACATAGGTATCTGCCGTTACATAGGCAAGCTTGGCGTTTTCCGCATTCCTTACCAGCGTATAGGTAATATCCGAAGAGATATTGACCGTATTCTTGGTCTCGGAATCGTAGTAGCTGATGTAGCAGATATAAGTGATCATGCCGGAATCCGATGCAGACAGCTTGTTTGCATTGACTGTCAGAATGCCGTTTGCAGCAGTCTCGCCTGCAGCCAGGGAGGACTCTGCGGAAGTGCCGTCCTTTCTCTTCCAGGTAATGGTCAGTCCTGTGGCAGAGAGCGCTACACTGGTCTGGTCAAGGAAGATGACCGGAGTAAGCACCAGATTGGAGGATGTCCAGTCCGGGGCATATTCATGGGGTAAGGTGTTCGGGTCTTCACTCTGCGTCTTAGGCAGATTGGAAGTGATGTAAGCAGACAGCTTTCGCTGATCCGTAATGTCAACGAAGGTCTGCTGGCTCGATGTTAAAACAGCCATATGATAGTTCCTCCTTAAATCGTGACTTCACAGAAGAAGGAGGCATTATCCTGCACATCTTCCGTTGATATACTGATGGTTTTCATTCCGGTATGGTGTGTGTTCCACTCCGCATCTGCCGCTTCATTAGATGATTTCCTGTGCCAGTTAAAGGCAGAGGAAGGAAGTGTATCCGTGATGTCCTTATCCCAGGAATAGACCAGACAGCGCATGGTGCTTGCCTGCCCCTTTGCCTTGAAGATGCTGACACCATCCACCTGCAGTTCCGTGCGGTACATCTTCTGTGCATTGATGGTATCCACCTTGCCGGAGATCGACTCTATTTTTGTGGTATGCCCAAAGAGGTCATCCTCCAGAGCAGACAGGTTCTTATCCTGTTTTGCCGCAGCGGAAGTCAGAGTCACACCGCTTGCTCCGATGGTGATGGTATTGCCGGACGGATTAAGGTAATCCCTTGTACGGCTCACCACCAGGTATCTGCCGTCAATGCCATGGGGCTTTGAAAGGCAGTTTACATACATCCTTGCACGGATATCCCCGATATCAGCACCGCTGTCGGATTCATCTAGGATGGAAAGCTCCATACTGACCACTCCGGCAGAGAGTTCTGTAAGTCGGTTCTTTGCCTTTCGCAGGAGGTTTCCGGGAAGCGTTACATCTTCCCAGACCTCGCTGACCCATATCCATCCGATCTCCTTTACGGCCTCTTCGTCATAGATATAGTTTTTACCTCCGTTGACGGATGTGATATCTACTCTCTCATCAGACTCGGTCTCATTGCCATCCTCATCGGTGGTCTTTTTCTTTGCTCCCAAAGGGATGAGTGCAGTCACTCTCTCCGTATGGTCACGGGTGATCTTCACATCCAGCAGGTTCTTTCCGTACTCCACGGTCTGAACCGATGCCGTATTGAAATCCGCCAGGTAATCCAGGTATTTCACATCGCCCACATAGCGCATCTGCAGATAGCCTCCGTGGGTATCCAGGAGTTTATTCTTGATGGCATCCATGGTGACGGAATAATCGGAACTGCTGTAGGAGATATAGTCGCTGTCATCCTTTACGGTGACATTGCCAAGCTGTATCTTCTTCTGGTCTTCTACCGATGCGTTATGCACGGACAGAAACTGTTCCAGCAGTCCTTTCAGCGGACCCTTATAAGAGAACGGCGGCTGAAGCGTATCCTTTAAATAGGAAAGGCAGCTCTCGCAGGTCCATGTGTGGGTATTATAAAAATCCGATCCGTCATCAAGTGCACGGCCTTCAAAGACCACATCATCGCCCTTTTTGCAGACGATGACAGATGCCATGGGACGGATGGAGGTAAGGTACGGATGATTATGGGGAGCGGAAAGTGTCAGGCAGTCAATGCTCTCGGCATCCTCGGATACTTTTGCCTGCGTGATGGCAAGCTTTGAAAGGTTCGGATGATAGAACAGACTGCCGTCCACATAGATACGAAACTGTCTCACAGGCATCCCTCCCTATAACGGAAGGTCACGGAGCCGGTCGTATTTACGGAAATGGTATTTGCACCTTCCTTAAGTTCCAGCTCCGGTATCTCCCAGGTACCCGCACTGACCGTCTTTCGGAAGGTATCCGTACCAACCTTCCAGGAAAGGTCCGTGTCGGCAGTCGTGGTTATGACAGGAACAACGGGCATGAAATCATTCTGCAGTGTAAGCACTGCTTTTCCGCTCTGAACGATGATGGTCTCATCCGTGTGGTAGCGGTAAGAATCACCATCCTGGCATGAAAAGACCACCTGGCCTTTGCCGCTGATCGGATCATAGGCAGGCTCGGCTTCCAGCGTTCCCACCGAATACAGATCCGGTTCTTCATTCAAAGACACTCTGCAGAGTCTGCCTGCATAACGGTTGATGATAACAGCCGACTGTCTGCTGAACTCGCTTCTCGTGCCGAGCATGGTCAGCGTGATGCTGAAGGTTCTCGGTTTGAAGGAAACACTGCCCAATGCCTCTGTGTATCTGATCGGGGTATTTCTGCCCGGGACTGTCACCACCTCAGACTGGGACTGGGGAGTCGGAAAGCTGACCGATTCCCGCAGCCATCCAAGAGACAGCATCGATGTTCCGTTTATGGTGATGTCAGGTATCATAATGCAAGCCTCCTGTTCAGTTTCTGTGCCTGTCCAAGCTGACTGTCGATAGCAGGAAGGAGGTGCCCTACCAGAGTACCATCCTCCAGGTAGATGCTCTTGCTGCTGTTTGCCGCAATAACGGACAGGTATTTTTCCATTTTGGTGTTGTCCAGTCTGCTGACCAGGATGTTCTCCAGCTGATCATAAAATGCTTTCAGAGGAAGCACAGCCTCTGCCCCTGCTTCACCGCCCGCCATGAGGCTTGATCCGTTCATGCCGAAGATAGTCGGACTTGTGAGGATACCGCCGTTTTTATACCAGGAGATTGACAAATGCGGTACGCTTGGCGGCGCGATAGACAAACTTCCTGAAATGCTGAAATGAGGAAGCTTGATGTGCGGAAGCTGAAGTTTCAAACCAGAGAAGAATCCGCTGATCCTGTCCAGTGCAGACTTGACTGTATTCTTTGCCGCCTCGATCGGTGTGGTGATGGCGGATTTGATGCCATTCCATACAGAAGTTGCCATAGACTTGATGCTGTTAAATACAGAGGATACCGTACTCTTTACAGTATTGAACACGGAAGAGACCTTGCTGCTGATGCCGTCCACCACTGTGGATACCTTGGTGCTGATCGCCGTCCATACCGTAGAAATGACCGTACTGATGGCAGTCATGACTGTAGATATGGTCGTGCTTACCGCATTGATGGCACCGGATACCACAGACTTGATGGCATTCCACACTGTGGTGATGGTCTCTTTGCAGTTCTCCCAGATAAAGCGGAATGGCAGCGTGATGATGTCAAATGCCGCTTCCAGGATGGCTCCGATAAACTGAATGCCCACAGAAACCACGTTCTTGATGGTCTCCCAGATGCCTGTGAAGAAGGATACGATGCCGTTCCAGATATTCGTAAAGAAGGTAGAAATGCCTGTCCATACTTCATTCCAGGAAGTGCCGAACCATCCGAGGACTGTATCCGCAATGCCCTGGATCATGCCAAGAGCCGCACTGAACACACCCGTGATGCCGTTCCAGATACCGGAGAAGATCTCCTTTACTCCTGTCCACATCTGCGACCAGTTGCCTGTAAACAGACCAATAAATACATCAAGGAGTCCCGTGATGACATCAAGGACAGTTCCAAGAACGGAACTGATTACGGAGAATGCCGCCTCGAACACCGGGGCAAGCAGACTGCAGAAGCCATCCCATGCCGCTTTCAGCACGTCGATGATACTGGTAAAGTCAAAGCCGAGCGCGTTGATTCGGTCAACGATGCCCTGGCAGAACTCCTGCACCTTTGAGACGATGCCTTCCCAGATAGCTGTAATCGCATTTCGGAATCCTTCATTCGTATCCCATAAATGCTTAAAGGCGACTACAAGAACAGCGATGACCGCCACCACAGCAAGAACAGGTCCTGCCACTGCTCCCAAAGCGCTGCCAAGGGATGTTACGGAACCGGTACTGCCCGCCAGCTTCACGCCGAGGCTTGCCACGCCTTTTGTCAGAGTGGAAAAGCCTGTCATGACAGAACCGACCGTAGATATGGTCTTGCCAAGGGCAATGAGCAGAGGACCTATCGCCGCCGCCACAAGTGCGATCTTAACGATGGTCTTTTTCTGTGCATCGTCCAGGCTGTTCAGCTTATCGACAAATGCCTGCACCTTTTCCACGATAGCGCGGATGGCAGGCATAAGGATCTCACCAAAGGAGATAGCCAGACCTTCCAGTGCTGACTTGAGAAGGGTCAGCTGACCGGAAAGGTTATCAAGCTGTGTGTCTGCCATCTGCTGTGCCGCTCCGCCGGAATCTACAATGGACTGCTGAAGGCTGTCCCATGTATCTCCGGTATTGGCAAGCAGTGCATTAACAGCAGACAGGTCAGTCTTATTGAATATCTGGCTGATGATGTTTGCTTTTTCCTGGGCGGTCATGCCTTCCATGCTGGTATTTAAGTCACCCAGAATGTCGTTCATGCTGCGCATATTGCCTTCAGAGTCATACACGGACACACCAAGAGAATCCATGGTGGCAGCCGCCTTATCGGTCGGATTCTGAAGGGAAAGGATGACATTTCGCAGATGCGTACCGCCCTCTGCACCCTTGATGCCGTTATTGGCAAGGATACCGAGTGCCGTATTCAGTTCTGCGGTGCCGCCCTTGATACTCTTTGCCGTTGCACCGATAGTAAGAATACCTTCACCCAGCTGTGCCACAGAGGTATTGGTACTGGATGCGGTCTTTGCCATCTGGTCTACCATGGTATCCGCTTCGGATGTTTCCATACCGAGAGCCGACATGGCATCGGTAACCATATCTGATGCAGAGGCAAGGTCGATACCTCCTGCCGCCGCAAGGTTAAGAACGGTCGGCAGTGTATCGTAGATCTCCTGTGTGCTGTATCCGGCAAGAGCCAGATAATTCATGGCATCGGCACACTCTCCGGCGGAGAATGCAGTGGAAGCACCCATCTCTTTTGCCAGGTCACGGAGGGCATCCATGGTATTGACGGATGCACCATTCAGGTCAGACATGGAGTCCTTGGTGATGCCCATGGTTGCCTGTACCTGGCTCATGGAGGAATCAAAGTCAGCGGTCGTTTTTACTGCCGCTGTTCCAAGGGCACCGACAGCCGCCGTCACCGGAAGGAACTTCTGTCCTACTCCGGTGATGGTGTTGCCGACTGCCTGCAGCTTCTGACCTGCCGCCTCGATCTTGCAGAGTGCCTCATTGGAGTTGATGGCTTCCTGCTGCAGTCTCTGCAGTTCCTGTTCCGTCTCGATGATCTCCCTTTGAAGGGCATCGTACTTATCCTGCCCAAGGGTGCCGTTTTCCAGCTGTGCCTTGGCCTGTTCCTGTGCGGTCTTTAGGGACTGCAGCTTCTCGGATGTAGCGGAGATGGCATCTTTGAGCAGCTTCTGTTTCTGGGAAAGCAGTTCTGTGTTGGTTGGATCAAGTTTCAGCAGCTTGTTGACGTCCTTGAGGGCTGACTGTGTGGTTTTGATTGATGAATTGACCTGCTTCAGTGCGTTTTGAAGTCCTGTGGTATCGCCGCCGATCTCAACGGTTATACCTTTGATTCTGCCTCCTGCCATATTCGCTCACCCCCTTGTTAAAATCTGTCGAATTCCTCCTGACCTGCCGTAATGGTCGTGCTGTATTTCGCACTGTCGTTGCCCTTTTCCGTCCACATATCCATCACGATACCGATGGTAAGCAGGTCAAGGTCACGGATAGAAATACCTATCTCCGTACAGCGGAGGAGGAATAACGGTGTTGTCATTTCACGGCTACTGCGGCCAAGTTTTTTTTAGACTGCACATCCGTGATGAGGTTCGTACCCCAGAGTTCCAGGATCTCGGGAAGCACTTCATAGATGGAGAACATCTCGAACTGGTCGAGCCAGTCATCGATATTATCCGGAATGGTGTGGTCTGCATGGAACGCCATGATATAGGCCACGTTCTCAAAGATCTCCAGGTCCTCGATCTGGAAAGACCCGCCCTCTGCGGAAGCCCCTTTATAAGAAGCCTCCAGCTTGGACAGGTCTTTGAAAATGTCCCTCTTGAATTTGATACGGTACAGACGAGGGATAGTCGCGGAGGAGCGGAATGCAACCTCCTTATCACCGATTTTTACTGTTTTCTGAAGCATTGCTCACACCTCCGTTTAGCCCTTGGATTCTTCCTGTGGGATGTACACCGTCTTATACCAATTCTCGTAGGTCTCTGCAGAAGTTGTATCTCCGGTGCGGCTCTTTACAAGACCGTCTGCACGAGGGTCTGCAGTAAGAGAAAGCGTCTCCGTACCAGGCTCGATAGTTTCTTCCTTGGTCTCGGACTCGATGGAAGGACGGGAAGCACTGCAGTTGTACATGACATGACGGATGGCACGGACATCACCATCAAACTCGAAGAGCAATGCGAACTTGACTGCCTCGGAGTTGTCGGAAACCTCCACAAGCACACCGTTCTTGTCCAGTGCCTCTTTCAGAATCTCGGTTCTGAACCATTCCGGGATAAGGGCGATCTCAAGGTCACCGCTGTAGCCGTTGTTGGTGTTGGAACGGAAGTACACGATGCCGTCCGCATAGAACGGAGAAGATTCACCTTCGGCATCCAGGCTGATGCTGACAGCACCGGGGATTGCCTTAGGCTCGGCATAGGTAAAAGTGCCGTCTTCGTTCACTGTCAGTTTGGCAGCGTGGACATTCTTCAGATTGTATTTAACTTTATTACCCATAGCGTTTAAGCCTCCATTTCAAAGGTATAAAGGACTTCATAGAGTTTCTCGCTCTCGATCCAGACCTCGGAGCGGTCATAATAGATGCCATGCTCATCCAGCACGGCTTCCATCTGCTGTTCCACCGATAAGTCCTTAGTATCGGTGTACAGTTCGATATGCACTTCATTGGCTTTGAAGTAGACCTTCCCATCGGCAGCGAAGTTATCGCTCTCCGGCAGGAGGTAACAGATAAATGGAGGGTCGACAGCTTCGCCCTCCGCAAAGTGGTCATAGGCAAAAGGAATGTCCATGGCCTTTATGATCTCGAGCAGTTTATCCATTCTGCAGACACCTCTCTATATCTCTTTCCAGCTGTTCCATGCCCATCTGCTCTGCGGCTGCGATATGCGGTCTGGCAGATACACGTCCGCCGCCTCGCTTGGCATGACCATGCTCCAGCAGATGAGCTACCTGATAACGGTTTCTGGAATACACTGTGATCTCCAGTTTGTTGGAAGACTCCGCTGTATTCTTTGTAGACCAGCTTTTCTTGTATTTGCCGGACTGTACCGGAGCGCCAGCCTGGATCTCCTGTTTGACTGTCTTTGCAGCCTTGGTCACAGCGGATTTTACATCATCGGAAGCTGCATCCGCATACTGGTTCAACTCCTTCATGATGGCATCTGCCATACCGTCTATGGATACCTTGGAACCTGCCATATTTACCGCCTCACTTTCTCGCACCAGAATTTCAGAGACTTCCGCTTGTTATTCTGATGGTCGATACCTGTGATGTTGTAAAGGCAGCCGTTCCAGAGAATGCGGTATTCTGTTTCCGTAACAGCCGCAGTCTCACGGCACCACCGCACCGTAAAGGCACAGCGTCCGTTGCTGACGGTCTGTCCGGCGGCTTCGTCCTCTGATCCGCTCTCGCCATTTAAGGTTGCATAACAGGCAAAGTGATCCTCCCAGGCATTCTTGTGGTTTCCGATGGCATCCGTTATCAGTGAGTTCTTCTGGAACGTGATGCGGATATTCATAAGGGCAGCATTCATTAGAATCCCTCCTTACGCATACCGAACAGGAGACTTCGAAGGTCAAGCGTCAGCTGATGGTGATCTGCTTCCTCACGATGTTCGTACAGATAAGCCACCGCATACAGAACCGCTGTTCTGGCATTGTCATCCGAAAGAGCGAGATACTCTTCCGTGGAGATACGGCATACCGAAGCACACAGTTCTTCCGCAGAGGAAATCAGGATGCCCAGAAGGCCGTCATCTTCCGAAAAGTCGATACGCAGATACTGCTTTATTTCTTCAACCGTAACCATACAGGCATCACCTCCATAAAGAAGGGATGGAGTAATGATTCGTTACCCCATCCCCGGAATCACTTAGGCAGTGGCCGCACCCTTCATCTGAAGAACCTTGATGGCTTCAGGAAGAACAAGCTTGCCGTCCACACGCTTGGATGCGAGGAAGCCGACCTGACCCATATCCGCATAGCGCTCGTTGAGACGCTTGAAGGTAATTCCCTGGCGGTCACCAATCCAGTAGAAGGAAAAATCACCGAACATGACAACCTTCTGGCCTGCACCGATCTCAGGCATATAAGGGGAAGTCAGAATCTTCTTGCCAAGCAGAGTCTCGTGGTCACCCTCATGAAGGGCAGGCTGCCAGAGATACTGACCGTTGGAATCCTTCAGCTTACGGATGGCACGGACAGTGGAATCGTTGAGTACCCATACCGCATTCTTACGGTAAGGAGCCTTGACACTGTAGAAAAGGTCGATGACCTCATCTGCAGTGATGGCCTTATCACTTGCCGCAGTTACGCCGACCTCGGCACCGCCGGAAGTATGAAGGATACCGGTAGGCTTCTTGCTGCCGTCACCGACAATAAAGGCTTCCTCTTCCTTTGCACCGATTCTGCGGGCAAACTCTTCCTGGAAATACTTCTCAAGATCGAAAGCAGAGTCGTTCAGAAGCTCCTCAGATACCTTGATGACAGTGCCGACCTTGTGGGCATCGATCTGCTCCTGACCGAACACATCATCACTGTCACCGTAGGAACCGTTCTCATCGATCCAGTTGGCAGTACCCTTGGTCTGAACAACAGGGATCTTGTGAACGCCGTTGGAAGTAGTGAAAATATGAGCGAGGGAACGGATGGAGCCTTCCTCCTCAAGACCGGAAATGAGAGTGTTCTCGAATTCGTCAGGAACGAGGTAGCCGCCTTCGGAATCCACGCCCTCAGACAGTACGTTTCTCACTTCGTAAGATACGCCGTCCTTGGCACGGACCTGAGCCCAGAATGCCTTCACATAGGCATCTGCCGCACGTCCGGTCTTCTCGTCCTTCTTTACGGAAGCCTCAGGCTTTGCAGTGATCGGTGCAGAAACAGGTGCAGCCATCTCACGCTCCATGGCTTCGAGACGCTCCTGACGCTCGATCTCATGACCGAGGTTCACGATATCCTGTTCCAGTGCTTCATAAGTGCGGACATCTTCCTCGGAAAGGATGCCCTTATCGTTGCGGTTGGCAGTCAGGAAAGCCTGTGCCTTGTCCCATGCCTTTGCGCGCTGGGTACGCAGTTCATTTACTTTACTCATAATGAAAGTCCTCCTTAAGGTTTAATGAGATTGAGACGGGTCATTAACTCGTCATAGGTCTTGCCTGCATCTGCAGGTTCTTCTTTGACATACGGAATCGCTGCCGCCTGTGCCGGGGTAACAGCCTGTGCCTTCGGACGATAGTGGGCAGTGATCTTATTGCAGAGCACCATCTCCACTTCCTTGCCGGAGAAGGCATAGGCGGGAATGTCAGCTGCATCCTTTTTGGTATCGGTAAGGATGTCATCCGCGAAGCCAAGTTCGATGGCTTTGCCTGCATTCATCCAGGTCTCCGAATCCATGAGGTGCGACAGCTTCGCGCGAGACATGCCGGTCCTGATCTCGTAAGCATTGATAATGCTCTCCTTGACCTCGTCCAGCATCTCGATGGCTTTTTCCATATCCGCATGATTGCCGTAAGCCATGGTCATGGGATTATGGATCATCATCAGGGCAGTCGGTGCCATCAGAACCTTTGTGCCTGCCATGGCGATAACGGATGCTGCGGAAGCTGCGATGCCATCGATCTTGATGGTCACATCGTCCTTGTAATCCATCAGCATGGTGTAGAGCTGGCTTGCCGCAATGCAGTCACCGCCCGGGGAATTGAGCCATACAGTGACAGGGCCTTTTCCGGCAAAAAGCTCATCGTGGAACATCTTCGGTGTGACGTCATCGTCAAACCAGGAAGTCTCCGCAATGGTGCCGTAGAGTTCAAGAACCCTTTCCGACCCTTCGTCTGCCTGGTTTTTCCATTCCCAGAACTTCGTCTGTTTCTTCATGGTCATCCTCCATTTCTTCTTTATTTGCATAAGCCGCCCCTGCCATAGTCAGAGGGAGCATATTGCCGTTGACAAGGTAGAGGTCACCGCCAAGCTCTGCCGGGATACGGTCGAGGTCTTCCAGCTCACGGATGTCGTTTGCGGACATCCAGCCGTTCTGCCGTGCGGTGGCATAGCCGTTCATGCGGCTTGCGTAGTCACCTCGTAGCAGACCTTCCACATTGAATCGGAAGAACACGGTCTTCTTTTCCTCTTCGGAAAGAAGCGTCCGGTACAGGGCCTGTTCCCATCGAATCACCCACGGGTCAAGGGTGTACTTCACAAATTCAAGGGACTGCTGCTCAATATTAGAAAAGCTCGACTTTTCAAGGTCACCTACCATGTGGGGAGGTACTCTGAAAATTCGAGCGATCTCATTGATCTGAAATTTTCTCGTCTCGAGGAACTGAGCCTCGTTGGGTGAGATACTGATCGGTGTATATTTCATGCCCTCTTCCAGGACAGCTACCTTATTGGCGTTGGCACTGCCGCCGAAGGTTGCCTGCCAGGATTCACGCACACGACCGGGGTCCTTCAAAGTTCCCGGATGCTCCAGTACACCGGATGGAGCTGCACCATTGGCATAAAACTTACTGCCGTATTCTTCCGCTGCGATGGCAAGACCGATGGCATTCTTCGCCATGGCGATAGGGGAATATCCCACAAGGCCATCAAAGCCAAGACCCGGAATATGCAGCACATCGGAAGGGGAAAGGATAACGGAGCCGTTGTCCATGGTCGGTGCATCCTCGCCGGACTTCGTGTATTTGTAGAACAGATGCCCGTTCTTATCCCTGTCCACTGTCATGCGGTCAGGCATCAGCGGATACAGAGCGATGACTTCGCCCTTGCCGTTTCGGATGACCTGTGCATAGGCATTGCCCCACAAAAGAAGATGAGTCATGAGGGTCTCACGGAAGATGAAGGAACTCATCTCCGGGTTCGGCTCATCATGCAGCAGATGGTACAGAGGATGGCTGATGGCTTTCTCCTTGCCCCCGGTATCGGTATAGCAGTATGTGTTGAGCGGCAGGCTTGCGATAGCCTCCGACAGGATCCTTACGCAGGAATACACTGCCGTCATCTGCATGGAAGTTCTCTCGTTCACACGCTTGCCGGAGGTACTGCTTCCCATCAGAAAGCTGTAGGTGCTGCCGCTTGTTCTATTCTGGGGAGCGTCCCTGGTTCGGAACAGTCCGCTGAAAATTCCCATAGTCTTTTACCTTCTTTCTCAAAATACGAGCAGCCCACGGGTATCGTAGACGCTCTCGCTTGTGTCGTTTCCGCATCGGACGGCTCGGTCAAGAGCCATGATCATGGCAATGGCACCGTCAATCTTCTCTGTGGATTTAGATTTATCCGCCTTGATGTTGCCTGCGGGATCGGTACGGATATAGATGTTGTCCATGTTCCACCGAAGCACCGGATGCCCGCCGTGGGCGATGCGTCTCTGCAGTGTCAGTGTCATCAGTTCCTTGGTCGGAGGAGAAAGACTGGCAAACCCCTGTCCCATGGGAACCACAGTAAACCCCATGCCCTCCAGGTTCTGTACGCACTGAGTAGCACCCCATCGGTCAAATGCGATTTCACGGATGTTGAAGCGTTCACCCAGGGACTCGATAAATTTCTCGATAAAGCCGTAGTGGATGACATTGCCCTCGGTAGTCTGGATATATCCCTGCCTGTGCCACACATCGTAAGGCACATGGTCACGCTTGACCCTGAGTTCCAATGTTTCCTCCGGCACCCAGAAATACGGAAGCACATAGTACGGTTCATCCTCATCCTCCGGTGGGAACACCAGGCAGAATGCGGAAAGGTCTGTAGTGGAGGAAAGGTCAAGGCCGCCGTAGCAGACACGCCCTTCCAGGAAGTCCTCATTGACCGGAATCGCACAGGCATCCCACTTATCCATAGGCATCCATCTTACTGCCTGCTTCACCCACTGGTTCAGACGAAGCTGACGGAAGGCATTTTCTTCTCCGGGGTTCTGCCTTGCAGATTCACAGGCCGCTTCGACTTTGTCGATGCCTATGGTCTCACCCAGGGAAGGATTGCTCTTCTTCCACACTTCCGGGTCTGTCCAGTCCTCGTCATTTCCGGCTCCGTAAATGACCGGATAAAAAGTCGGGTCATGCTTTCTGCCTTCCAGGATGTCCACCGCCTTCATATGAGTCTCATAGCAGATGGAGTTGGTATCCGTTCCAGCCGTAGTGATCAGGAAATACAAAGGCTGCATCCTGGCATCACCGGAGCCCTTGGTCATAACATCAAAAAGCTTTCGGTTCGGCTGGGTATGCAGCTCGTCAAACACAACGCCATGGATATTGAAGCCGTGTTTGCTGTATGCCTCTGCCGACAGCACCTGGTAGAAGCTGTTGGTCGGAGTAAAGAGGATACGCTTCTGGGAAGTCAGTATCTTGCATCTGCGGTTCAGTGCCGGACACATCCTCACCATGTCGGCCGCCACATCGAAAACGATGGTTGCCTGACCACGGTCGGCAGCACAGCCATATATCTCGGCTCTCTGTTCGCCGTCTCCGCAGCAAAGGAGCAGTGCTATCGCCGCAGCCAGTTCCGACTTGCCATTCTTCTTCGGCACCTCGATGTATGCCGTATTGAACTGGCGGTAACCGTTTTTCTTAATCGTTCCGAACAGGTCTCGGATGATCTGCTCCTGCCATTCCAAGAGCTTAAAGGGTCTGCCTGCCCAGGTGCCTTTGGTATGGCACAGGCATTCAATGAAGTTCACAGCATAATCCGCAAGATTCTCATCATAGTGGGATGTCTTCGCCATAAACTTCGTTGGTCTGTATTTCTGCTGTTTCTTCATTTCTGCCCCCTTTCTGCATAATAAAAGGGAGCATTTTGCCCCCAAATGAGGAAAAGACCCCTGTTCGGAGTCTCTTCCAATGCTGTATTTCTTTGCTTACTGCTTTCGGATGCTTCGATGTATCGTTTCCAGGATCTCCTCCTGCTCGGCGGCATCCACGCCGATGCTCTCCAGTGCTTCTCTGACACCGCAGTCGGGACAGATGAGAGTTTTATTATCGTCCCGGCTGAGTGCAGGTCTGCCCTCATAAGGCAGTCCGCACTTCGGGCAGATGCCCTTTAATAATTGATTCCCCATGTCTTCAGTGCCTCCTCCTTTGAAAAGTCATAAGCGTCCGCCAGGACGTCTTCGTCAAAACCGAAGTCTGCGTAGCCCTCCCGGCAGGTCTCCACATACTGATAGGATGGGATCCCCAGAAGCCTGTCCTCATGCATGATGTACACGAAGGCTCTGACCTTGCGCTGTTTTTTGCTGACCAGTCCTGTGTAGGTGATGTCCATCTCCGTCTTGTAGTAAAAAGCGGGATAACCTTCATAGCGGTCAAGTCTTGACTCGTCCGCCTCTGTGACCGCCCACACGCCCACGGGAACCGAAAAGCCGTCTGCTTTCTCGATGGTAAGGTAAGAGCCTGTCCGGCTTCCCTTAAAGAGCAGGCGGTAACCGCTGATCTCTGCTGTGCCAAGCGGAACTGCGCCGGGGCAGCGCCACTGCATCTGTGCCATGTTCAGGTTGCTTCCGTAAGCAAGGTAATATCGTTTCTTTGCCATATAGTGTCCGTCCTTTCCGAAGGGATCACCCTTCTACCACCGAAAGCCCGCCTGGGCGGGTAGTCGGGGGCATAAGGCTGATTCCTTTGTCTTATGCTCTGCCGTTTCTGAAGGCTGCGTCACCGGAAAGGCGGCGGGTCAGGATGTCTCTCGCTGTGGCGAATTCCTCGCCGATGAATCCGAGGCGGAGGAGCCAGGTTCTCATTGCGTATTTCGGATTGTCGTTCTGCTGCGGCTTCGGGCTTGCGGTTCTGACTTCCTTTGCCATCTGGCTGAGTGCCAGGCAAAGCTGAATGTAGCTCTTGAGCTGTCCTGCGTGAAGACCGTTCATCTTGCCGTCTGCCGGGGCATCGAACTGGAAAAGTCTGAATTCAATGGTCCCCTTCGTGAAGGTGGCATGCAGGTTCAGCATGTGGTAGCGGCTGTCGTTGTAATGGTGGTCTCTGCCGTAGTTGGCTCCGTTTCCGGTGTACCAGATGTCTGCAAGCTGGCTCATGGTCTTCGGCTTTTTCTTGTTGACCGCCTTGAGGAAATCCTCGTCAACCGGGCGGCAGTAGCGTCCGACTCTGTAATGGTCAAGGGCAAGGCTCTCGGTGAGGAGGCTTTCATGGCTTGCCATGATGTTGGCAAGGTTTCTAAGGGTCTGCGGTGTGTGGCCTTTCGCTCCGATGTGGATGTGGACTCCGCAGCCTCTTGTTGCATCGCTTCTTGCTCCGGCTTTTCTCAGGCGGCGGATAATCTCCTGCAGAAGCTCCATGTCATCGTAGGTCAGGATCGGGGTGACCATCTCACATTTCTCGCTGTCGCATCCGGCGATGCTGACGTCCTTCTGGAATTTCCATTCCCGTCCGCTTGCATCCCATGCGCTCCAGGTCTCGTAGCCGTTGCGTCTTGCGGTGTACTCGTATCTGCCTGTTCCGAAGAAGTCGGCGGCAAGCTTGGCTGCCTTCTCGCGGGTGATGCGGTTCATCTCGACCTCAACGCCGATGGTCTGCTTCTTCATTTCGTTTACCTGATTCTGTGTTCTTTCGCTCATTGTATGTCCCTCCGTGTTCGGTGTGTATTTTCTTTTGGTAGTGACATATTCGCTCTACTTGCACACTATATCAAGTTATTTATCGCTTATACAAACACAATATATTGTGTTTTATTTGGCGGTAAATTGTGTATATTAGCCGCTGATCTTACGGCAGGAATCCTCGCCGTACACCACGCCCAGGCTGCTTCCGTTGTCCCAGTGAACATGGATGGTTCCCGTATCGTCCACACAGGAAACCGTACCTTGAAGCCCCTCCGGCATCGGGCGGTAAGGATCGCTCATGCTGATAAGTTCCACACGGCATCCTGCCGGATACTGTGCCTTGATGCGGTCAACGACCTCTTTTCTTGGGAAGAACATCACTGCTCACCGCCTTTCTTTCCGCTCTTGAATGCGGCTGAACCGGAAAGGTTCTCAAGCAGGATCTTTCGGTTCTTCTTGTACTCATTGCCGATGAAGCCCAGGCGGAGGAGGAAGCATCTGAATTCGTATTTCGGATTGACCGCTTCCTTCCCCTTGGCTGTCACCCTCTTGGCTTCCTTTGCCATATTGCAGATGGCAGTGATGAGGCTTGTGTAGGCAGCGCAGTGTTCGGCATCGATGTTTCCGGTGAACCATGGGAAGGAGACCTTCTCATCCGTTACCGTGATCGGCAGGCTTTCCACCGCCAGTGCTTCCTTCAGAAGCGGTGCCTTTGCTTCCACCAGCTTTCGCAGGTTTTCGAGCTGACCGTCCGTGAAGAAGTCCCTCGGCATTTCTACCGTGAGGCTTAAGTCCGCCGTGTCGGGCGTTTCTGAGGCCGTGTCCGCCTCTTCCTTGGCTTCTTCGATTACGGCTTCCTCCGGCAGGTTGTTTTCCCACTCTGCAGGGGAACCGTAAGCCATGACGCAGGCATCGATCACCGCACTGCTCTCCGTCAGGTCGGTGTCCTCCGGGAAGGAAAGGCATCCGTCTTTGGAGACCATGTAGCTTCCAATCTGGTAGGCGGCACTCGGCATTCCCAGGTATTTTGCCTTGATGTTCAGTTCCTTGCTGATGGCTTCCACCAGTTTCTTGCGGTCTGTGCCGCTTGTGTTAAAATACAGTTCCATATGCATATCCTCCTTGGTTTTTAAGGTAGTACATATATCACTCCAGACGGCACAGATAGCAAGTTATATCTGAACATCTCGGTGTAAAATAACAGCCTCAGTTCTCCTGGGCATTTTGTGTATAGTACACGATGCCCGACAGTACGAAATAAACGCATGGCAGAGCCACGCCGTTGCCCCACATCTTGTATTCCGCTGAATCGGAATGTGGGTCTGTGAGGAATGCCCGTATCTGCTTGTCGGTCTTCGGCTTTGAGCTGCTACCCATGATTCTGCTATGAGTCTCGAAGATCTTGTACCATTCATACACCTCTGCATCCGTTGGCTTGTCCGTGCCGAGGTCAGAACACCACCAGTCAGGAAAACCCTGAAGCCTTGCACATTCGGTCGGTGTCAGACGGCGGACGATATAGTCCTGTTCGACAACACCATTCTGATAACCGGGATTCGTGCCGTTCACCAGTGTGGTGGACTTTTCCTCGGTCACAGCCATGCCCTCCGTCTTCATCTGCGGATAGAAGCCATAAGGCTTATCGTTGATGAGCGGAGGGTCTTTATAATCGGATGCCACTAGGGTATTTGCCATCTCTTCTGCAGCTTCGGTGAAGAAGGATGCCTTGGAAGCACTGTAGGTCGGTGCCGCAACAGCACCCGGACCTTTGGCTGCCATGGTAGGCTCAACTTCCTCTTCCACGGCAAAGCCGAACTTGGCATTCTGCCCCTGGTTGAAGGCTGCGCGGTCGATGCCGTAAGCCACACCGTGCTGTTCCGTAGCGTTCAGCGTATACATGACCTCGGACTCCTTATAGCCGTCACCTCTGTGGGAAGGACGTGAGCCGTTGCCCTCGATGACAGCCATGCCGCCCTGATTGCAGGAAGGATTGCCGCCGTTGGCATCTAAGCATCTTGTGGTCTTTGCTTCGTAAAATCCGCTGTTGGGATTGTCCGACTTCATGCTGTTGGAGTCCTTGGAACAGATGCCATACACCACAGGATTGATGTAGTTGAGGCTGAAACCGCCGTTGTTCTTCGCCTGCAGTGTGCCGGAAAGTTCCGGGTTGACTGCAATGTTTCTGCAGTCCAGGCTCTCGGCAGGCTGGAACAGGGTCTGGTCATTATTGCAGGATAAGGTTGCCGAGCGGTCTGTCTGGATGAGAGGACCCTTGCCGCCGCCTTCACAGCCTGCCCTGATCTTCAGAAGCAGAGGCACGTTGTTGCCGCCCGTTCCCATTCGGGAAGTCAGGGTCTGCACCTTGCCATCCTCTTCGATCTTCACTCTGCCATCTGTCGGATGGTTCTCGATGGCGATGGCATCGTCCATGACCACCGGAGGATGATGGCTTTCGGCACGGAGGGTGCAGGTCATCTCCTGGGTCACATCCATTCGATTGCCGCCCTGATCATTTAAGACAAGCAGACCGTTTCGCCCTGTAGATACACCACAGTTCACGCCCAGAGTAGCTGCTTTGTCTCCGACTGCGGAGTTATAGCCGTCTACGCCGAAGCAGCCTGTCTCTCCAGTGCCTTCTGCAGAAGCTCCGGCAGTTTCTTCCCACGTGCGGAAGCCCTGCGGAGTATACCCAGACACGCCTTCTGACTCAAATAGTATTTTTCCGGCACACCCGTCTGCAAAATCTGCGACAAGAAAGATTCGTTTTCTGCGTTGGGGAACTCCCCAGTACTGAGCATCGAGCTGTCTCCATGCCACGGAGAAGCCGTCTCCCAGGATCTCTCCTGCGTATGGCCACTTCGCAGGTCGAGGAACAGACAGCTCTTCGTCTTTGACGCGGCAGATGCTTTCGAGGACACAGCGGAAGTCTTCACCCTTGTTTGAGGAGAAGGCTCCGGGGACATTTTCCCAGACGATAAATCTAGGATATCTTCCATTGGTTTTGCACCTCATTTCCTTTACGATTCGGATGGCTTCATAGAATAAAGAAGACCTGGAACCATCCAGGCCGTCACGCTTTCCGGCAACCGACATATCCTGACAGGGGCTGCCGAAAGTGATGATATCTACCGGTTCGATCTCACCGCCGTCCATCTGTGAGATATCTCCGTAATGTTTCATAAAAGGCAGACGCTTCGTAGTCACACGGATGGGAAACGGCTCGACCTCCGATGCCCATACCGGGGTAATCCCGGCAAGCATTCCCCCAAGAGGGAAACCGCCGGAGCCGTCAAAGAGACTGCCAAGGGTGAGATTACTCATCGGCTGCCTCCAGTTCTGCGAAGCTGTATGTCTGACCGTCTCTGAGGACGCTGACATTCTCGCTTGTTCCTGCCTGCTCGATGTACCTCTTTACGATGACATCGGCATACTTTTCATCCAGTTCGATGGTATAGCAGATACGGTCGGTCTGTTCGCAGGCGATCAGGGTGGAACCGCTGCCGCCGAATGCGTCCAGGACGATGGTATTGCTCATGGAAGAATTGGTGATGGGATATGCAAGCAGAGGAATCGGCTTCATAGTAGGATGATCCGTATTCTTTCTGGTCTTGTCGAACTCCCATACCGTTGTCTGTCTGCGGTCGGAATACCACTGATGCTTGCCCTTCTTCTTCCAGCCGAAAAGGCAAGGCTCATGGATCCACTGGTAAGGACTTCTTCCCAGCACCAGGGAAGGCTTCTTCCAGATACAGCAGCCGGACAGGTAGAAGCCTGCGGCATCAAACGCCTTGCGGAAGTTTAATCCTTCCGTGTCCGCATGGAATACATAGATGGAAGCATCATCCGCCATGACCTTCTCGATATTGGAGAAAGCATCGAACAGGAAATCAAAAAAGGCATCGCTGGCAAGATTGTCGTTCTGAATCTTACCGGCAGTGCCTTCGTAATTTACATTATAAGGAGGGTCTGTAATGACCAGATTGGCTTTTCTGCCCTCCATCAATACTTCGTAGGTTTCGGGTTTTGTGGAATCACCGACTACCAGACGGTGTCTGCCCAGGGTCCATACATCTCCCGTTTTGGAGATACACGGCTTTTTTAATTCCTCGTCCACATCGAAGTCATCCTCGTGTGTCTCATTGCCGTCATCAAACAGCTTGGAGAGTTCTTTCTCATCAAAACCTGTCAGAGCGATGTCAAAGGCATCTGCCTGCAGTGCTTCGATCTCGACTCTCAGCATTTCCTCATCCCATCCGGCATCCATTGCCATGCGGTTGTCCGCAATGATGTAGGCTCGTTTCTGTGCCTCCGTCAGATGGTCTGCAAAAACACAAGGGACTTCCTTGATATTTTCCTCCCTGGCGGCAATGACTCTGCCGTGTCCGGCGATGATGTTCAGCTCACGGTCAACGATGACCGGATTTACAAAACCGAACTCACGCAGGCTGGAGCGCAGCTTATTGATCTGCTCCGGGGAGTGGGTTCTGGAATTCCTCGCATACGGGATAAGCCTGTCGATGCTGACAAGCTGCATTTCTGTTGTCGTTGTCATCATACCAGCCCCCATTCTGCGAATTTCTCAAAGCCTCCCACTGAGCGGATGTAGTCTCTTGCCGTCTCCACGATATCCGCATAAGGAATACCGTCCACAGTATCATCACCGATGGCACAGCAGAGGGTCACAGGCTTCCCGGTTTCCTGTGCTTTGAGGAAAGCATAGATATTGACGGACACATCAGCTTTGGATAAGTCCTTGCCGTGCAGACCGCCGCCGGTTACGGAATCAGCCATATCACTTCCGAGTTTTCTGTTCGTGGCTCCGGTATCTACATCCGTACCGCCGCTCCAGTCACCCAGGGGATTGACCTCCGCACCTCTGTAGGTCTCACGGAGATGTACACTTTTTGCATGGCTCTGGCAGATGATGAGACGCGCCTCGTCCATTATGTACTTTCCGTCATAGGGATACACGCTGTAAATGTCCCTTGCAATCCTGGAGAGTGCTTTCTGCTCCTCGGTCACAGGCATGCCCTTGAAGATGCCGTTGTCTCCGCAGTGTACATTTACACTTTGGTTTGCGGCGAGGATAACATCCTGGGGAACGATCTCGATATCCGCACGGATGTCCCCGGCAATCCTGTGGATGATATCTGCGATATCTTCCTTATCAAGGTCAGCAGATGTCTCGATGATCACATGACCCTGACCATGACCGATGAGGACTTCCACAGCGACCTTCGGGTCTTTTTCAATTTTGTACGCAAGGTCAACGATGGCACCTGCGATTCTGTCAGCCACTTTGTCAGGGTGGCTTGGATTTACTTTTTCAAACATAAGTCAGCCTCCTTAGCTTTTTCTGGACTGCAGCAAGCGCTCCATCGCATCCTCATGCGGATTGCTGCCGTCATATTCCTTCGTGCAGTTTTCGCGGACGATCTGGAATATCTCATTCCACAGACGATTCGCTTGGGAGAGATAGTTTGAGGACATGGCAACATACGGGCTCTGTATCGGCTGGGATGTAGTCGGATGACGTGCGATCATGCCGAGCATGGTCGTTGCTTCCTCACACTGCTGCCATCTCGCTGTACATACCGCATATTTCTCAATGAGCTGCGGTGATACCAGGGAGGAGCATCCTCGTTCCGCAAGCCACTTCCAGGTGTCCTCGTAAATTTTGTCGGCACCCAGAGGCTTGCCGTCTTTCTGTTTCGCCGCTAGCCATTCTGCAGGCTTCGGCATCGGCTGACCTTCTATATCGGCTATGTCTTCAAAGTCGATGACAGTCAGCGCTCTCTTACCGGGATTGCCGTCGGCAATCTTTTCTGCTAACGGCTTCTTTGGCCTCCCGCCGCTGCCCGGCTGCGGACCTCTCTTGCCCAAAACTTACACCTCCAATCTGCCCGGGACCTATTCCCCTGAAAACTTATGCGAAAATGCGCACGTGACCCCGGCACCGTTGCCCGGTAAGACAATCCGCAGAGATTTTGACCGCCCCTCCCGGTCAGGAGGAGTGCTTGTTATGCCAGCGATCTCCACGTTCAGCATGAATTCTCGCATGACAAGAAGCACACAGCGAAATCAGATTGCTTCGCTCGTGTGTTCCACCTTCAGCCAAAGGCTTGATGTGATGAACCTGTTCCATCATAACCATGCGGCCTTCCTTGAAGCACTGCTCACAGTATGGATGCTGCTGTGCATACGATGTTCTGATCCTGTGCCATGCTCTTCCGTAACGCCTGCGTGTGGCAGGGTCACGCCCATACTTCTCGTACTGCTTGTTGGTCAGCTGCTCATGCTCGGGACAATACCGTTTCTCGGTCAGTTCTTTGCACCCAGGGTAACCACAGGGATGCTTGGGCTTTCTCGGCATCGCCAACACCTCCTTCAGTTTGAATCGGAGGATGTACCAGCACTGCTCGGCATAGGAAACCTTTCTGTACGGCATAGGTCCTCCTCTGCATAAAAAAAGCCCCGGAGGACTGGTCTTGGTGTCCTTCGAGGCTCGGTTCATTTTCGCTTTTCGCTGATTATACTATATCATAAATGCAACCTGGACATTTCCGGACAAAAGCGGACATTTCGGGCGTTTTTCAAATTCGGATAGGATTTTCCGGCAGCACCACATGAAGCAGTGCCTGTCCGTGCCATCTTCTGACGGTACGGGAATCCGCCTTCAGTTCATCGCCGATGTCTTCCCAGGTCATGTTGTGGATGTAACGGTAGCGGAGAACCATGCGTTCATCAGTATCCGGCACGGTATCAATCACACCCCGTATCTCATCCTTGAGATCAACGAAGAGGTCGATCTCGTTGTTGATCTTTTCCTCCAGATCATAAATGCGTTCCAGGCATTTCACAAAGGGAGCATCACCGCTGTGACTGGTCTGCACCTTTTCGCCGAATCCGGGAGACGAGATGCCGGAGGACATCTCACGAAGCCTTCCAAGCTCTGCGATATCGGAATTGATCCGATGGTCAAGTCTGTATGCCTGTTTCAAATACTCTTTTGCTGTCATTATTTATCCTCCTCATAAAGCTTGCGGATGAGCATCTCGCCATCCACATCGGTAAGGGATGCAAACCATGCGGAGCGGAAAAACGACTCGCACTCCTCAAGCAGGATCTTCACATCCTTGTTTTTTGGTTTTCGTTTCAGTTTTCGCCTTGCCGACCGCCAGTCCTTGACCGCAGTCAGGATGATGGCATTGGCAAGGTTCTGATAAGGGTCGGTCATCGGCTCACCTCCAGATTGGCTTTCACCGCACGGATCAGAGCAGACTGTATCTTTTCCTTCCTCTGCAGTGCTGCCATGACATCTTCGTCAATGGTGCCCTTGGTGATGATATGGTGGATGACTACCGTATCCGTCTGTCCCTGGCGGTGCAGTCTTGCATTGCACTGCTGATACAGTTCTAATGACCAGGTCAGGCCAAACCATATCATGGTAGAGCCGCCCGCCTGGAGGTTCAGACCATGCCCCGCTGAAGCCGGGTGGATGACCGCAACGGGTATCTTTCCGCTGTTCCAGTCTGCAATATCCTGTGAGAACTTTATCTCACGGACAGTGAACCTCTCTCTGATACGGGAAAGGTCATGCTGAAACCAATAGGCAATAAGGACAGGCTTTCCATTGGCACCTTCGATGAGATCTTCCAGCGCATCCAGTTTGCGTTCGTGTATCTGAAGAGCCATCTTATCCTCATCGTATATGCAGCCGTTTGCCATCTGCAGAAGCTTGCCGGACAGGACAGCTGCATTCGCAGCATCGATCTCTTCACCCTTGACCTTTGCCACCATATCGGCACGGAAGGTATCATAGATATCCCGCTCCTTTTCGCTCATAGATACCGGAACCTCATTGATGATGCACTCCGGCAGTGTCAGGTAATCTGCAGAACGCATGCTGATGGTCATATCCGAAATACGGTCATAGATCATCTGCTCCGCTCCGTCTGCAGGCTTGTAGGTGAACACCCGCTCGGCACTACGCTTGTCCGGGAGAAAGTAAGCTGCACGGTAATGGGTGATGTATCTGCCCAGCCTCTTTCCGCAGTCCAGGATTCTGAACTGTGCCCAGAGATCCATAAGGCCATTGCTTGAAGGAGTTCCAGTCAGCCCTACGATGCGTCTGACAAAAGGTCTGACCTTCAGAAGGCTCTTGAATCGTTTTGCCTGATGGCTCTTGAAAGAGGAAAGCTCATCGATGACTACCATATCGTAGTCAAAGGGAATACCGCTCTTATTGATAAGCCAGTCCACATTTTCACGGTTGATAATATGGATGTGGGTGCGCTTCATCAGTGCTTCGATTCTTTCTTTTTCTGTTCCGACCGCCACGCTGTATGTGAGACCCTTGAGGTGATCCCACTTGGTCACTTCGGCAGGCCAGGTGTCTCTCGCTACTCTTAAGGGAGCGATGACCAGTACCTTTCTTACATCAAAGGAATCCAGGATGAGGTCGTTCAGTGCGGTTAAGGTAATGACGGTTTTGTCAGCCCAAGCCCATATCAAGGAAGACCGCAGCTTCTTTATGGGACTTGATAAAGTCGATAGCATACTGCTGATAATCATGTGGTATGAACTTCAAAGGGCATCACCTCCAATCTCTTGTAATACGGTTTCTATCTGTTCCAAGCTGTCCACGCAGTAAACCGAAAAGCCGAGCCTTTCCAGCTGTCTTTTTCGCCTTACCTGCAGAGGACGCATTTTCTTTCCAGGTGCTTTCAGTTCAATGAAAGCAAGCACTCCATGGGGCAGAAGAACGATGCGGTCAGGCACTCCATCAAGACCGGGGCTTACAAACTTGGGTGCAAGACCTCCCATCTTCTTCACTGACTCCACGAGCTTTTTCTCTATGAATTTCTCGTTCATGCCAATTCCTCCGTGACACAGGAACACGAAATTCACAACCACTCCCTTATATTTACTACGCGCGTATATCACGGGTTACATATCCCTATATCTTGAAAAACGCATTTGTAATATAAGGGAAATAGTTGTGTCTGTGTCGCAGTCTTGTGTACCTGCTTATGTGGTCTTCTTGTAGAGCCGCTGCCTGCCATAGATCGGCTGACGCTTGATGGATGTGGTTCGCTCCCAGTTCGGAAGCTGTGCCATCAGAGCCGCAATACTGTAGCTGTCGGTAGGCTTCAGTTCCTGGAGGGACTTGCCGTAGCACTCGCACCAGATCTCGGCATTGGATACTTCCGTTCGTCTGTGAACGCCCTTATGCTCTGGCATACCGAACTCACTGCCCTGGAGGAAGTTGCGCCTCTGGAACAGATCCATGTCCGCCCAGTCATCAGGCAGCATGGCATTCAGGTATTCTTCGACCATTCCCAAACGCTCGTCCACCTCCATGGCAGACTGCTGTGCTTCTTCTGCGGCTTCCAGGAGATCACCTTCAAGATACAGTTTTTCGCCGGACTTCCAGATTTCCTTTGCCTCTGCCCAAAACTGCGCACGATATTCCGGTGTAAAGTCCCAGGTCTTTTTCTGCTTCTTCTGATGCAGCTTGATAATCCAGAAACGGCGGTTTCCTGTGATATCACGCAGATATCCGCGCTCACCGTTGACCGTGGCAATGATAATGCACTGTCTCGGATGGGACTCCACCACCTTGCCGTAAGAAGGACGGTACTTGTCATCGCAGGTGGAGAGGAATGCCTTGACCTTTTCGATATCGGCTTTCTTCATACCGGCAAGCTCTCCAATCTCCACCGCCCAGAAGCCCTGCAGCTTTTCCGCACCGGACTTGTCATCCATATCGGTAAGGGACAGGGTCTCGGAGTAGTATTCGGAAGTGACCAGGTCTTTTACGATGGTGGACTTGCCGATGCCCTGATCACCATCCAGTACCGGGACGCAGTCGAACTTGATGCCCGGAACATACACACGGGCAACAGCCGCCGCAAAGGTCTTTCTGGTGACGGCACGGACATACGGTGTATCATCTGCCTGCAGGTAACGGATAAAGAGGTCTTCCACTCGCTCAATGCCATCCCATTCCGGCAGACTGTTGAGGTAATCACGGACCGGATGGAAGTGGCGATCATCGGCTGCCTTGGTGAATGCAACATCGTGGTTTCGGCTGGAGAACGGCAGATAACGGATGTCGATGATAGACTTCAGCTGTGCCGTGTCGGCATCACGCCAGAAAAGATTTCCCTCCGGGCGTTCCCAAGGCAGCGGACCCGTGATCTGGACGCGGTTCGCCAGCTCGTTGAAGGCGAAGTTTGCAAAGTCCGGGTCATTATTCAGAATGAGGTTCAGGTTATAAACACTGTTTTCCAGGATGCCGGTCCTCGGCTGATACTTGAGCCTGGTCATCCAATCTCCGTCAGAGGCATTAAAGTCAGCCTCCGCCTGTGCCAGCTTTTCTTCCATAGCGATACGCTTGACCTCATCATCCTGCATGGCAAGCTCACACATGGCATTGAAGGATTTCTTCACATCATCGTCACCGAACTTATGGATACGGACGAGATCGAAGGCATTGCAGAGTTTAAGGTAGGCGGGGTCTTTGGCATGGTGACTGTAAACGAACTTGCCGCCTTCGATGATCTCCACGCCTGCCATACTGGAGGACTGGATATAATGCCAGCGGTTCTCGTTGGCTGTCGGTTCATACACATCGGAGAGATATTTTTCGATAGCACGACCGATAGGGAAGAATGCACGGTTGAAGAAACCGACAGCACCTTCCTTATCAAGCGGATCCTGCACCTTTGCGGATGCAGTGGTATTTGCCCTGCTTTCCCTTGAAGAGGTAGGCAGTCTTGTAGGGTCAGTCCATTCCGGATGGGCGGCAAGCACCTCATCCGGATCAAGCCATTCCTTCTCCACATCCAGGAACACAAAGCTTCCGTTGGATGGTGTGGACGGCCAGTACATGAGCTGGTTCGGAAGGTAGGAGCATTCATCGAAATAGTCGATGCCCAGCATCTGTGCCAGGTAGCGGCTGACTGCCACGAACTCTTCCGGGGTTACATCTCTTGTCAGCGGATACACCAAGCGGACTCTCGGAGCATCATCGGTGCTGCTGTGGGTGGTATAAAGCAGAGAGGTATAGGGAGCGTTGGCTTCATAATTTTCAAGGAACGCTTTGTCGATGCGGTCACCGTCCAAGGCAACCATGGAACGAAACTCCACCGTATCGACCTTTCGTCTGCCGCCCTTCAGCGCACCGGCAACGAAGCCGCCGTGGTCTTTCACAGCATCCCTCTTTGCTTTATTGAACTTGGCATACTCTTCCGCAGACTCAGGCGTGCGGATGGTCACTTTCAGTCGTTCCTTCAGTTCATCGAATGTGATGGTCTTATTGACCCAGCTCTTTGCCTGACGGTTATTGCCGTAGGCGATTGCAAGATTTCGCATTATCTAACCCTCCTTGCTCTCGGAGTCTCTCCATGTTCAAAACGCGCCTGACGAGCCGCTTTTCTGGCACGGAAAACACGTCCGTTCACAAAATCCTTATATTTATAGGTTCCGTATTCCGTAGTCATCATCGGGATCATCTCGTCTTCCATGTCCTCACCGAAGTGGGTAAAGAAGCTTCTCTCGCGTCTGTCGTTGTAAGCAAACAGATACGGCTCATAGGTTTCGGGATGCAGCCCGATGGTTGTCTTGCCCTCATAGCTGCCGCCACCGCCGTCATCAGTTTCCTGGCAGAAGATGTAGAGATCATCGTCCATCGGGTCACCAAAGCAGATAATGCCTGCCCAGGAATCAGTAGACTGACCGTTGCTAATTTTTGCAATGGCGGTCTTTTCTTCTTCGGTACCCTTGACACTCTTACGCTTCACCTCGAAGCAGCACTTGAAATCAGGAAGATAGAAATCCGGCAGATAGAGGGAGCCATCACTCAGAACGATACCTTCCGGCTCATACTCATACTCGATTCCCATTGCATCAAAGAACACCGCCCATCTTGCTTCCAGGCGGGATCTGAAAAGATAACCGTTATATTCGGTCTGAATTGCCGTAAACTGACTCAATATTCCTGCACCTCCTCGTATCTGCTGTTGAAATAGCGCACAGTCTGTCGGCGCTTCTTTGCCTTCTCAATCTCGATGCTCATGCCGCGAGTGATCCTTTCGTTCAGAACCCACACCTCCTGGCACTTGCCCATAAGGACGATGTCCATGAAAATGGCATCCTCACGCTCCGCCTTGCTGCTGTCATCCATAAAAGGGAACAACAGGTGTGCTGTCAGAGGGATGCAGCCATTGCGGTATGCGTACTCGGCGAACTCCGCCGCCTTTTTCTTGTTTGCTTCAATGTCCCCGGAAAATGGTGCGCAGATATAGACCAAAGGACGGAAGGCAGGTTTTGACGCTGCCTTCGCCTCATGGTCAATACTTGAAAGCGCCTGGAAGGGAACGGTATCCATGTAGCCCTCGGAATTTCTGATATTGACTCCCATCTCTTAATCCTCCATTTCAATCTGCGGATACACACCATCAGATTTCAGCAGTCCGTAGATAAACAGTCTGCCTTTCTGCGTCCACTTGGTATGGACCTTGGTATGTTCACGACCACAGGTGTCTTCGTAAACATGAGTGTTGGTCTTGGTGTAGCCGCATCCGGCATGCTTCTGGTAGAGAAGCCAGATGTCGGACTGCTTGTACTGCACACCCTTCTTGTGCAGATACTCATTCATGCGCTGTGCGCTCCAGCCGTAGTCCTTGGCGATAACGGAAATGTTCACCGCATCCTTACATTTAAGAACCACATCGTAATAGGATGCTTTCGGCTTCAGCTCTGCGATCTGCTGTGCCTGTACTGCGACCGCTTCCTCAAGTGACTGTCTCTTCTCACGCTCTGCCTTCAATGCCTGGAATGCTGCAATGGCAAGGTCGGGATTTGCGATAAGCTCCTCAGTTGCATACATTCCGTGTCTGCGGATTGCCGGAAGAACCTCTGCTGTTACCCAGCGTTTGAACTGACGAGCCTTGGGAAGCTGACTGCGGAGAATCAGGCTGTAAAGCCCGGACTCGTTGATGAATATCGGACTCTGCTCTCTGCCGATGGAGTCACGAATCGTTACCCCATCCAGCTTGTCCTCATCGTCAACATGGTCGGTCAGTGCCTTGCGGGTGTTGCTGTATCCGAGAATCTCAGCCACATCCTTGCCAACGAAGAACGGCTCACCATCAATAGTTGCTGTGCGTACAGAGCCGAACTCCGCATTCTGAAAAACTTGTAATTCACTCATCTGAATTACCTCCTTGAATTTATTCGGAGGTCATCGCCTCCAAGTGGTAGCCTTGGGAGGCGATCAAATCTTACGTTTTCCGTAAAATTCTTTTAATTTTTTTGCGGCACGGTTCAGCTTCTGAGTAATGCTGTTCTCAGACTCACCGACCGTGGCTGCATACTTTCGAATAGGCATGCCATCAATGCGGACAGCGATAAACGCTTCTGCCCACTGCGGCTTTTTAATAAGTACAGAGCGAATCCAGGAGCAGACCTCTTCATGTTCAAGGTCGGTATGCTCGTCCTCTGTAGTGAGCAGGTAATCCATGATGTCAAAGGACTCATCTTCCGGGTCTCCTTGGATATAGCCCTTGCGGCCGTCCATCTTCTTTGCCTTCGGGTTCGGATCGATGTAACGGTGTTCTCTGCGCCAGTCGTTGTACTCCCTGTTGTTCATCAGGTCGAACATCTCCTGCACAGTCTCGCAGCGTTTGACTTCTGCTCTCTTTTCCGGCTCTGCTTCCGCAAGCCTCTGCTCGTAATCGATATCCAGCATGACACTGTAATCTCCGTCCGGAATATCAATGGTGGTGTAGACCTTATGGCCGTTCTTGATGTGTTCCTCATACAAAACTCGAATCTTCATTAAGCATTCCTTTCCGTCCGGGCTATGGGCGGTGGAATGCAAAAAGAGCCTGTGCCGAAGATGGTCACAGACTCCGATAAGCCAAAAATGAGCGCACGAAAGTAAGCGGTGGACGCATCTTCGTTCCTGGTACAGCCTTGGCAGCTGTAGTTGAACGGTCTATGCACCCCATCGCCCTTATAGCGCTATTCGGACTATGAGATTTATTTTTCCCTTCGGGTTTCCCCTCGGTACAAGCTCATAATACTCCCCAGACCCCTGTTTTCTCGAATCTGGGCGAGTTACGCAGAAATGCAAAAAATCCTCGTATTTCAAGGACTTTTGAGATAAAAATCACTTGATACACGGGGATTAGAAGGTTGTTATATCATTTTCGGATGGCTATAAGCGGCTCATCTGTAACTCGTCGAGTTACAAAGATTTTTTCCTTCTTTCAGTAATCACTATTGTACAAATAAAAGTTCGAACTATTGTAATTGAAAATGTAATTACTTTATGATAGAATAGTAAAAGTGAAAAGTTGTCGATAAGGCACGATGAAATACAGGAGGCAAATATATGTCAGAGCCTAAAAAGAGCATTACGCCCATGGAACATTACAATATGTCTGATTTCCTTCGTGGGCAGGCATCCAAGATAATCACCACCATATCTGATGAAGATAAAGCCGGATTCGTATTGAAGAACGGAAAACCACTCGCTGTTATCATTTCTAACGACCGCTATGAACGCATGCTTAAAGCAGGCATTGATATTAACGAGTTCTAATAGGAGGAAGCAAAATGGCCGAAAAGAGAATTACCGAAGTAATGATGGATGATACTACCATTGATGCTTCCAAAGAAATCGCATTGGTATTTTCCATTGCTAATACACTGCGCGGACCGTATAAACCAGAGCGATACAAGGATGTTATCATTCCGATGATTATCCTTCGCCGCTTGGAATGCGCACTTGCAGCTACCAAGAAGGATGTAGTTGATACATATAAAAAGAATCCGAAAGCACCTGCCCAGTTACTGTGCAAAAAATCGGGTTATCAGTTCTACAACACCTGTGAATTTGATTTAAAGAAGCTTCTTACCGAGGCTCCTGCTATTGTAGAGAACCTTACTTTTTACCTGGACTCCTTCTCTCCGAATGTACAGGCAATTTTTGAAGAGCTGAAATTCAAAGAAGAAATAAAGAACCTCGATAAGAACAACCGCCTTCTTGGCGTTGTAAAGAAGTTCTCAGAACTTGACCTCGACCCTAATAAGGTTGACGGACACAAGATGGGATATATGTTTGAGGAAATTATTCGCCGCTTCTCTGAAAATGCAGAAGCAGGTGATCACTACACTCCTCGTGAAGTTATCCGTATGTTGACAAGCATTCTTCTCGCCGAAGGCTGCTCCGATGTTTTCAGCGAAGGTCGTGAAGTTACCGTTCTGGATATGGCTTGCGGAACCGGCGGTATGCTTTCAACCGCACATGACTTCATCGTCCGTATGAATCCTGATGCCAACGTTCGTCTGTTTGGTCAGGAGAATAATCCGGAATCCCACGCTATCTGCCTTGCAGATATGCTGATTAAAAATCAGGCTGCCGAGAATATCCGCTTCGCAGATACTATGAAGCAGGATTGTTTTGAAGATACAGCTATGCGTTTTGTTATTGCCAATCCGCCGTTTGGCGAGTCTTGGGGCGGCAAGGATGCTGGCGATGGTGTTGAAAAGGCTGTAAGAGCCGAATACAAAAAGGGAAAGAACGGTCGTTTCCCGGCAGGCCTTCCTGCAACCGGAGATATGCAGCTTCTGTTCATGCAGCATGCCGTACATAAAATGCAGGAAGGTGTCGGTCGTGCAGCCATTATCTCTAATGGCTCACCACTTTTCTCCGGCAACACCACAAGCGGTGAAAGCCAAATCAGAAGATATCTTCTTGAGAACGATCTGGTAGAAGCAATCATCGGTTTGCCTTCCCAGTTGTTCTACAATACCGACATTGCCATCTATGCCTTTATTCTTTCCAAAGGAAAGCGCCCTGAGCGTAAAGGCAAGGTTCAGTTCATTGATGCTACCGATGTCTGGACACCGCTCAAGCGTTCCCTTGGAAAAAAACGTAGAGAAATTTCCAAAGATCAGATTACTCTCATCACTGAGATGTATGCTGATTTTGCGGAATGCAAAAAGACACTGCATTGTGAAAAGAGAAAGCATGACTGTGTAATCGAAAGCCGTATTTTTGATCGTGAAGAGTTCCTGTACAGAGAATGGGCTGTATACCAGCCTCTGCAGCGCCGTGGTCAGATTGATGCTGCTTCTATCGAAGCACTCCGCACCAGTGCCTATTTCACGGCTAATACGAATGTTTTCAACGAAGCGAAGTATGATGAGCTTGCAGAAACCGATCCTCGCTCTGCCGCTGAAGAGAAAGCATTCCAAAAGCAGATTAAAGGCCGCGAATTCACCGAAGCTGTTATCGCAGCGTTGAAAGCACATGAATCTGACAAGGTATACATGGACTTTTCAAAATTTGTGGCCGCCTTAAAGAAAATCTTGCACGGCATTGAAGGTATGTCCGACTCCCGCCTGAACAGTATTGCTATGGAGCTTTCTGTTATTGATAAGGCTGCAGTTGTCCAAAAGGATAAAAAGGGACGTATCCTTACTGACCCTACAACTAAAGATACAGAAATTATTCGCTTGAATCAGGATGAGAAAGCTTATATGGAGACCGAGGTCTTTCCTCATGTACCGGATGCAATGTACTTTTATGAATTTGATCCTACAAAAGCAGAAAGTGCAACAAACAAGGAGAAGCTTGGAGCAGAATTCCCGTTTACACGTTATTTCTATGAGTATCAGGAACCTGAAAGAGCTGATGCGCTTCTTGCAAGATTCATGGCATATGAAAAGGCACTCTCTTCTAAAATTTCTGCACTACAGAGAGGTGTTGATCATGAGGATATGTGATATTGATTATAAAAATCTTTCTCCGAAAGGCTGGGACACAATTAAGCTCCGTCAAGCATTCAGTTTCGGGAAAGGTCTATCTATAACAAAAGATGACTTAGTTGAAGAAGGTATCCCAGTAATCAGTTATGGACAAATCCATTCCCGACTTAATACTGGTACGGGGCTAAATGATACCCTGATTAGATATGTTCCAGACTCTTATCTTTCATCTTCGCCGAAGTGTCTTATGCAAAAGAATGACATTGTATTTGCCGACACATCCGAAGATTATGCTGGTGTTGGTAATTGTGCTTTTATTGATAGTGATACGCCAATATTTGCCGGTTATCACTCGATAATCGCTCACCCAATATTGAAATCCTGTTATCCGAAATATTACGCATATTTATTTCAGACTGATTATTGGCGCAATCAAATCAGAGCACAGGTTATGGGGATTAAGGTTTTTAGCATAACACAAACTTTGCTACGGAATACTTTCGTCCTTGTTCCTCCAGTTTCTGAGCAACAAGCTATTGCTAAATACTTGGATACCGTTTGTCCCGAAATCGACAGTATTATGTATGATTTAGAAATTCAGATTGAGACATTGAAGGAGTATCGAAAATCACTAATCAACGAAACAGCAGTCTATGGTTTAAATAGAAATGAGGCCACAAAAGACAGCGGAGTTGATTGGATAGGTAGAATTCCTGCAACTTGGAACGTAAAAAAACTTCGTTACTTGGGTAGTTTGCAAAATGGAATTAGTAAAGATGCTGACAGCTTCGGATCAGGTTATCCTTTTGTGAGCTATGGAAATGTCTATAACAATATTAGCATTCCATCCCAAGTCGATGGGCTTGTAGAATCTTCAAAGGCGGATAGACTCACATATTCTGTGAAACGAGGCGATGTCTTCTTCACTAGAACATCTGAAACTATTGAGGAAATAGGTTTTTCATCAACATGTTTATCAGATATGGAGGATGCAACATTTGCGGGATTTTTAATACGTTTTCGCCCTTCAACTGATGATTTGCTTCCTGAGTATGCAAAATATTATTTCCGGGCGGATGCGTTAAGAAAATACTTTGTCAAAGAAATGATGATTGTTACTCGTGCTTCATTGGGACAGAATTTATTGAAAAATCTACCGGTCTTAATTCCGCCTATGGACGAACAGAAAGCTATTGCTGCTTATCTCGATGATATGTGCAAAGACATTGATGCCATAATCACACAAAAGCAATGCGAATTAGAGGCACTGTCACTTCACAAAAAATCACTGATTTTTGAGTATGTAACAGGAAAGAAACGTGTAAAGGAGGTTCAGTGATATGCCTATCAGAGCCGACCAGTTAAAAGAAAAAGAAGACTATCAGAAACTCATCCTTGATAGTCTTCATGATAATAACGGATTCCGTATCCGTCCAAATACGGAGTATAAGCCGGGGCTTGCTATGGATATCGGTATGCTGTTGGAATTCCTGGAATCTACTCAGCATGATACGATGGAGCAACTTCGCCGTATGTACAAGGAGCGTACCGAAGAAACGGTCATCAACTATATCAACGCCGAAATCAACAAGGAAAGCCGGGGTCTGATTGATGTTATCAAGCATGGTGTCGAGTTTGACAACGGTGCCTGCTTGAAACTGATGTACCGCAAGCCGGACAGCACCATCAACACAGAGGCTGTTTCCAATTATCAGAAGAATATTTTCTCTGTCATGGAGGAGGTGTATCACAAAGCAGATGAGCGTGTTGATCTGGTTCTGTTCTTGAACGGTCTCGCAATTTTTGCCGTCGAACTGAAGTGCAACACATCCGGTCAAACATATAAGGATGCCATCAACCAGTACAAAACCCAGCGGGACTGCAGTACCCGACTGTTCAAGACCAAGGTAGGCGTATTCGCCGCTTTTGCGATGGATCTGAATGAGGTCTACTTCACCACTGAATTAAAGGGTGCAGATACATTCTTTAATCCGTTCAACATCGGTTATGAATTTGGAAAAGGCAATCCACATAACGATACCGGAATCAATGTCGACTATATGTGGGACACAATCTGGACGAAAGATAAGATCCTCTTCCTGATTGAGCGTTTCATCTACATCAAACTGAAAGAACGCAAAAATGCCGATACCGGAAAGGTAAAGAAAACCAAGGAACTCATCTTCCCTCGTTTCCATCAGCTTCGTGCTGTTGAGCGTGTTATGGAAGATGTGATGGTAAACCATACTTCCTGCAACTACCTCATTGAACATTCCGCAGGCAGCGGCAAAACCGAGACCATCTCTTGGCTATCACATATTCTTGCAACGGTACACGATTCAGCTAACGAGAATATCTTTGATACCGTTTTGATTATTACCGACCGTATCATCGTTGACCGTCAACTGCAGGAAGCTATCCTGGGTATTGAACACAAGAGCGGTCAGGTCAAAGTTATGGACGATAAATGCTCCTCTGAAGACTTGGCTATCGCCCTTGGAGGCAATACAAAAATTATCGTTACAACGATTCACAAGTTCTACTACATTCTGAATAATAATCTTCTGGGCAATCTGAAAGCAAAGAAATTTGCCGTTCTGATTGACGAAGCACACTCTTCTACCGAAGGCGTCTTTATGCAGTCAGTCACAAATGTTCTTACAAACGAGGGCGATGATGAAGAGGATATTACCGAAGAAGATAAAATGCTCGAAGAAATCCGCAAGAGTGGCAAACAGAGCAATGTTTCTATGATTGCATTTACTGCTACCCCTAAACCGGATACGCTTCAGTTGTTTGGAACATTAAATGCAGAGGGCAAGAAAGAATCCTTTGATCTGTATTCCATGCGTCAGGCCATTGAAGAAGGCTACATTCTCAATGTGTTAGACAACTATGTGACATGGCGTACATACTGCCATATTAACAAGGCAATCGAGAGTGATCCTGAACTGCAGTCCATTACAGCAAAGCGAAAAATGGCTCGTTTCATCGATCTGCATGATACAAACATTGCTCAAAAGGTTGAAATTATTATTGAGCATTTCAGGGCCAATGTTGCTGGCTGCCTTGATGGTAAAGCAAAGGCTATGGTCATAACCTCTTCACGCCCGGCAGCAGTAAAATATCGTCGGGAGTTTGATGCCTACATTAAGGCAAAGGGTTATTCCGGTATTCAGGCTCTGGTTGCATTCTCCGGCAGGATCAAGCTTGATGGTGACGAATACACAGAAGCAGGCATGAATGAGATTAAAGAGGAAGAACTCCGCTTTGAATTTGACAGAAGCTGTTATCAGGTTCTCATTGTTGCCGATAAATATCAGACTGGCTTCGATCAGCCAAAGCTGGTAGCCATGTATGTGGACAAGCGTCTCCGTGGAGTATCGGCAGTGCAGACATTATCCCGCCTGAACAGGATCTGTCCTCCATACGACAAAACTACTTTTGTCCTGGATTTCAAGAATTCTTACGATGACATCAAAAAGGCCTTTGAACCATATTACAAAGATACCATCCTCTTCGAGACAATTTCTCCTTCCGACATCCGAGATCTTGATAGAGAAATTGACCGATATGAATTCCTTGATGCAGATGATATAGATGAGTTCAACAAATATCTGTATCAGCCGTCCCGCTCCACTAAAGACAAACAGCGTATGTGGGCACTGCTTGACAAGGCACTGAAGGCGGTAATGAAGCATTCTGAAAAAGAACAGATGGAAATCCGTGTGACCATCCGCCGTTTCTTAAAAGGTTACTGCTTCCTGATTCAAGCTACTGCATATGAAAACCTGGAATTCCACAAGAGATATAATTTTCTGTCGTATCTCATCAAGGAAATCAACCCAGGCGGTGGCGGTAACAACTTCGATATCGCCGATAAGATTACAGTCAGTGAATTCCGTCAGAAGCAGATGGAAGAACATAGTGGTGAAGAAATAGAAGCAAAACCGGAAGTTAAAATTAAAAAGCCGAAGCCTGTAAGTCTGGAGGAAGAACAGAAAAAGCTGCTCTCTCAGATTATTGACGAGGTCAACGCATTATATGATAAAGATTATGAGCCTGATTTTACTACTAAGGCAGCAATGCAAATTCGTGACCTGCTGCTGAAGAATCCAGGACTCAAAGAGCGTCTTGAAAAGAGTGCTAAGAACAACACACTGAATGAGTTTAAGTTCACCTACGATGACTGCGTTCAAGATGCTCTTGTTGAAGGATATGACCAAAATGTTGATTTTTATACGCTTCTTCTCAACAATGAAGAAGTCCGTGCCAAGTTCGCCAATGTATTTATGACGGAAGTCTATCGCATCCTTCGTGGAGATGGCTCAAATCTGTAATACGCAGGAGGTACTATGGCAGGAACAAATAATCCTTTCATGCATTATGTGGATGATTTTGAAAAAGAAGCAGAGGAATTTCTTCAGAAATATGGATGTTCCGATGCGATAAATAATCCACAACCAATACCTATCAGAGACATCGCAACCAGGTTGATGTCTCTGGAAATAATCGATACTGAATATCTGTCTCTTAACGACAGCGTACAAGGTGCTATCGCATTCACAAAGGGAATCATAGAGGTTTATGATTGGTCAACGCAGGAATGCATTGGTTATGAGGTAACTCAGCCTTCCATTTTTGTGGACACAGATATTCTTAATATCGGTCGATATAACAACACGCTGGCTCATGAATGCTACCACTGGTGGCGGCATAGAAACTATTTCACCTATAAACGCACTCATGAAGACGGTACGGAATTCGCTTTCCGATGTAATAAAAGGCTTTCGCCAACCGGAAGCCTCCTCGGGGGTGAATGGTCAGATATCGACAAAATGGAATGGCAGGCCAAAACAATCGCTCCTAAAATTTTGATGCCCCGTAATGCCATGCGCATCAAGGTCGAGAAGGAATACAGACGCCTTTTGTCAGGTGACAAATCACTAAATCGCCGTGCTGTTACTCCTCTCGTAATAGAAGCTGTTTCCGATTTCTTTGAAGTCTCAAGGCAATCCGCAGCAATCAGAATGCTTGAACTTGGTTACAACGAAGCAGAAGCATTTTGTGATATGAGTTCTCAAGAAAGCCATCCTAGCCAGTCCAATTATAAAACCAGCAAAGCAAAACGTCATCAGCGTCCTATCTCGCTTACGCAAGCCTTCGAATTATATCAGAGCAATGAATTCTTGAAGGCAATCTTGGATACCGGTGCCTTTCGATTTGTTGATGGATACTTTGTCCTTAACAACGAAACCTATGTTCAGAATAATCAGTTGACAGAATATGCGAAAAGTCATCTGGCAGAATGTACACTTGACTTCTCGGTGAAGTTGCAACCTGATTATCTGATGCATAGTGATGCCCGGATGATGTTCCGCTCTGATAGTGTTTTCAAGGAGACCACTTCCTTTGATAACAACACTCAGAATACGGAATTATTCAACAGAGCGAAGGACTTTGAAAAGAAATTGAAGCGTGCCCAGGCTTCTGCTCAGACTCCAGCTCAGTGGATGAAACAAAGAATGGCCGAAGAACACTGGTATGAATCCACATTCGAAGAGAAAACTGGGCTGGACAAGATGAATTATTCCAGAGTACAAAAAGAAACTCACCGCTTCACGATGCTTCCTTTGATTGCGATGGGAGTTGGTCTATCTTTAGATATTTCAGAGATGACTGAAGTACTGAATCTGGGAGGAATGACCTTCATTCCAGGTGATCGCTCCCACGAAGCATATAAATATCTATTCACGGCAATGTACGGAAAAGGGATTGATGAATGCAACACTTTCCTCGAAAATGTTGGTGTCGAAACCCTCGGTACAAAACAACGATTATAAGGAGGTATGTTTGATGGCTTACGGAAAATCCATAGAGCTGTTTCTCGCCAACGGAACAGCTGACAGCCTCATTACCGCCGAGCTATCCAACTGGAACGGCAAAGCAATCAAAATCCCAAGAATTGAAGTCTCCGACTGCAAGCGAGATGACATTAAGGGTGCTGGTGTTTACTTCCTGTTCTGCAAGGAAGAAGATGATTCCGATTCAGTCTACATCGGTGAGTCAGAGACCATCCAGGAACGCTTAAATCAGCATATTAGAGACTATAATGCCGACAAGGAGAAGTTCTACTGGACAACGGCAGTAATCTTCCTTGGACGGGATTTAAACAAGGCTCTGATCCGCTATCTTGAGGATCGCTTCGTGCAGATTGCAAGGGAAAGCAAACGCTACAAAGTGTTGACCAAGAACACCTATGGCAAAACAGTCATGAAAGAATCTCAGACTGCTGCCATGGAAGAATTCATCGATAATGTGCGCATCCTCATCAATGCCCTGGGTTACAAGGTGCTTGAACCTACCGTACATAGTGATCCGAATTCCACTGTTGACGATGAGACTCTGTTCTTGAATCTTGGCAATGCATCCGGCAAGGGTATGGTTACTACCGAAGGATTCGTGCTATTCGCGGGAGCAGTTCTCAACGAAAAAACATCAGAGAAATCTCTGAGCAAGGGTGCTGCCACGCTTCGTAAAAAACACCTTGCTTCTAACAAGGTGAAGGACTTTGTGACCACTGAAGATATTCTTTTCTCCAGCTCTTCTGCTGCCGCCGATTTCGTCACTGGATACAGCGTAAGTGGACCCGCTACATGGAAGAATGCAGCCGGTGTGACACTGAAAGAACTGGAGGCAAATGCCACAAAATAATGACAATAGTCCTATCGTCTCAACAGGCGAAAAAGCAGTTTATTGTCTCAACCTGTCAAAAGTCAGACTATGACGCTATTGTCAAAACACGAAAAAAGGGATTCCGGGAGACTGCCAAATGCGGCAAATCTCTCGAAATCCCTTATTTCAAGCCTATTTCTGTACTTTTCTACTTGTTTCGTGACAGTAGACATACCGTCTCCACATGCACCGTCTCCGGGAACTGATCCACTCCCCGCACTTTCCTGATCTCATACCCATTTTCACACAGATACTTCAGATCCCTTGCCAGGGTCGCAGAGTCACAGCTTACATACACAACTTTTTCCGGCTCCATCTTCACGATCGTCTCAAGCAGCGTCTCATCACAGCCTTTTCTCGGAGGATCTACTACGATCACATCCGCACGTGCCTTCTCGCCACCATGAGTTTTAGCATATTCTTCATAATAGTCCGGCAGAACTTCTTCTGCCTTTCCAACATAGAACGCTGCATTATTGATCTCATTGATCTTCGCATTATTCTTTGCATCTTCGATTGCCTGCGGCACGATCTCAACTCCATAGACCTGCTTTGCCTTCTGTGCAAGGAAGAGAGAAATTGTTCCGATACCGCAATACAGATCCCATACAGTTTCCGTCCCTTTCAGATCTGCATATTCCAGTGCAAGTCCGTACAGTTTTTCAGTCTGCACCGGATTCACCTGATAAAAGGACAAAGGAGAAATCTGATACTTTACATTTCCAATATAATCTGTGATAAATCCCTGTCCCCACAGTACTTCATAAGAATTTCCCATGATGACGTTATCCCTGCGTGTATTCGGACTGAGCGTAATACTTGTCATTCCTTCAAGCTGAGTCAGTTTTTTAATCAGCCGGTCCGCTTTCGGTAATTTCGTTCCGTTGATCACAAGACAGACCATGATCTCTTTTGTTGTAAATCCATAGCGGATCAGTACATGGCGGATCAGGCCTTTGCCTGACTTTTCATCATACGCTGCAACACAATTTTCTTTCATATACTGCAAAATAATTTCGAGAATCTCCCGATTCTGCTCAACTCCCAGGATACATTCTGTATTGGCAATGATATCATGGGTTCTTCCGGCATAAAATCCAGTAACAGGATTCCCCTCTTTATCTGTACCAAAGGGGAATTGTGCCTTATTTCTGTAGCGGAATGGTTCATCCATTCCTTCCACCGGTTCCATTACTGCATCGATCTTTCCCCTGTCAAAACCACCGATCCGTTCCAGATTGCCACGAATCTTCTGTTCTTTGAAAGCAAGCTGACGCTCATAAGACATTTCCTGGATCTGACAGCCACCGCACTTTCTTGCAAATGCACACTTCGGTTCTACACGATCTGCCGACGGATGGATAATCTCCATCATCCGGGCATAGCCATAATTTTTCTTTGCTTTCATCACTTTCGCTTCTACTACATCCCCGATGATCGCATCTTTAATAAACAGGGTATATCCATCCACGCGGCCGATTCCTTCACCGCCCACACCAATATCCGTTATTTCTACTGTTACAACGTCATTTTTATTCAGCATTTTATTTCTGTTCCTATTTCTATTCTTGTTGAAAGCCGATTCTTAAATTGATGTTGGGGTCAAAAGCCCCCAACAATGATGCCACCGGATTGTTTCGTGCTACGCACTCCCACAATCCTACCCGCTATTCGCATATCATG